>OASV01000031.1_pt1 | contig 120858 bp, 112 predicted proteins | sample 1494921 | NCBI WGS metagenome assembly OASV01 (sample SAMEA2579918, study PRJEB22360) | human gut metagenome
GCCGTGAAGATACACCCATATCAAGAAATATCGCAGACCATATCGACAGCTTCACGGACTACGACTTTGCACATCTGCTGTTTTCAGACGGTACGGTAGAAAATGCAATCAGTCTGGATAACCAGCTCAATATCATTCAAGTAGCGGACTTAGTATTGCCAGATAAGGACACGACCTTTGAGGAATACACGACTATTGAATTATTGTCGGTGTCTATGCTGATTGTGATTAGTACTTTTGCCCTTGATTTTATCCATTCGGACAGAAGCATTTTTAAGATTGTCGATTTGGACGAAGCGTGGGCGTTCTTAAATGTGGCACAAGGCGAAACCTTATCAAATAAGCTGGTGCGTGCTGGACGAGCTATGCAGGCAGGCGTTTATTTCGTTACCCAGTCTGCCTATGACGTGTCAAAGGAAAGTCTGAAAAACAATATCGGCTTAAAGTTTGCATATAGAAGCACGGATATAAACGAGATAAAGCAGACCTTAGAGTTTTTCGGTATCGACAAGGACGACGAAAATAACCAGAAACGCTTGCGTGATTTGGAAAACGGACAATGCTTATTGCAGGACTTATACGGGCGTGTCGGTGTGGTGCAGATACACCCAGTCTTTGAAGAACTGCTACACGCCTTTGATACCAGACCGCCCGTACAGAGAAATGAGGTGGAGTGATGAAAGAAAGGATAAAAGGTGCGTTCACAAAAAAGAAGATACTTCACGTTCTCAAAATGGCTCTGTTTGTCGTGGCACTCTCCCTTATCCTGCTTTCACTTCTGGGGACGGTGGCTCATGCGACGGGGCTTGTGGACGATACCATAAACGCAGAAAATCTTTACTCTAAATATCCTCTTTCCAACTACCAGCTTGATTTTTATGTGGATAATAGCTGGTCGTGGTTGCCGTGGAACTGGCTGGACGGGATTGGAAAATCGGTGCAGTACGGGCTTTACTGCATTACCAACTTTGTCTGGACGATAAGCCTTTATTTAAGCAATGCTACGGGCTATGTGGTGCAGGAAGCCTATAAGCTGGACTTCATCAATGATATGGCAGACAGTATCGGAAAAAGCATACAGACCCTTGCAGGCGTAACACAGAACGGTTTTTCCAGTTCTGGCTTTTATGTCGGTTTCCTGCTTCTCATTATCTTAGTGGTGGGACTTTATGTTGCTTATACGGGACTTATCAAACGGGAAACCAGCAAGGCACTTCACGCTGTTATCAACTTTGTGGTGGTGTTCGTGCTGTCCGCTTCCTTTATTGCCTACGCTCCCGACTATATCAAGAAGATAAATGAATTTTCATCAGACATCAGTACCGCTTCTTTGGACTTGGGAACAAAAATCATGCTCCCCAACTCTGACAGCGAGGGCAAAGACAGCGTGGACTTGATACGGGACAGCTTATTTTCTATTCAAGTACAACAGCCGTGGCTACTTCTGCAATTCGGGAACAGCAACGCAGAGGAAATCGGGACAGACCGTGTAGAAACTCTTGTATCGGCAAGCCCAGAGGACGAGGACGGAAAAACCAGAGAGGAAGTCGTGAAAACAGAAATCGAGGACAACGACAACAACAATCTGACGATACCGCAGGTCGTAAACCGTTTAGGCATGGTGTTCTTCCTACTGTTCTTCAATTTAGGTATCACGATATTTGTATTCTTGCTTACAGGCATGATGTTGTTCAGCCAGATACTTTTTATTATCTTCGCTATGTTTTTACCTATCAGCTTTTTACTTTCTATGATACCGAGCTATGAAAGCATGGCAAAGCAGGCAATCGTGAGGGTGTTTAATACCATAATGACAAGGGCAGGAATAACGCTCATTGTAACGGTGGCGTTCAGTATTTCCAGTATGTTTTACAACATTTCCACGGACTATCCGTTCTTTATGGTGGCGTTCTTGCAGATAGTGTGTTTCGCTGGTATCTATATGAAGCTGGGCGACTTAATGAGTATGTTCTCTTTGAACGCTAATGACAGTCAAAGCATGGGACGAAGAATTTTCCGCAGACCGTATCTGTTTATGCGACATAGGGCTAGACGTATGGAACACCGTATTGCAAGGGCGGTAAGTGCTGGCGGTATTTCGGGCGGTGTGGCTGGTGCGGTAGCTGGAAGTGCCGTTGCAGGAAAACGAACTGAAAGAAAAAATACAGCTTCAAAAGAAAATCGGAGCAATACCACTTCCAGCATGGGACAGCGTGCAGGCTCAAAGGTGGGTGCTGTCTTAGATACGAAAAATAAAGTGAAAGACAAGGCAAACGCTGTCAAAGAAAACATCCAGGATATGCCGACACAGACTGCTTATGCGGTGTATTCCGCAAAGGAAAAGGCAAAGTCCAGCGTGTCTGACTTTAAGCGTGGCATGGTGCAGGAACAGCAGTCCAGACAGACGGGACGATTGGAAAGACAGGAACAGCATAGACAAAATATCGCTGACAAGCGTATGGAGCTTCAAAAGGCACAAGAAGCAAGGCAGGCACAGCGAAAGGCTGACGGATCAGCGACAACGGGAGCTACCCGTCCCCATGAGCGACCAGCCACAGCTTCAACCATTCCAAAACCGAGAGCAGAAAAAATGCAGGAAGTCAAACGTCCTGCCACAGCGACCACTTCAAAGATAAGTGAGCCAGTCAAGACAAATGTTATCAAAGAGCGTCCGTTATCTTCTGGTGCTTCTGATAGAAAAGCGACCCAGCCTACACAGACAGTACATAGGCAGAATGTAGAAAAAGTGGTATCGCAGGAAACACGCCAGAATTATACCAAAGACCGCAGGACAAAGGTTCAGCAGACGCAAACCGTCCAAAAGAACCAGCAGACAACAGAGAAAACCCGTAACCTTGTAACGAAGAAAGGACAGAAGAAAAAATGAAACTGAAACATATCGCTCTCATCGGCAGTCTGTTTCCTATCCTCTTTTCTCTGGTGCTTTTCTTTGGGGTGTTGATTAGTGCGGACAGCGACGACGAGAACAGCAACTTTTCTTCTGGCATTACGGGTATGAACTTATCCGCAGAAGTCTTGAAACATCAGCCTATGGTAGAAAAGTACGCTAGAGAATACGGCATTTCCGAGTATGTCAATGTGCTACTTGCTATCATTCAAGTAGAAAGTGGCGGTACGGCAGAAGATGTTATGCAGAGTTCGGAAAGTCTGGGGCTACCACCCAACTCTTTAGATACGGAAAGCTCAATCAAGCAGGGGTGTAAATATTTTGCGTCCCTGCTTTCTTCCTGCAAAAATCAAGGTATCGACGATTTGAATGTAGCGATACAGTCCTATAACTATGGCGGTGGCTATGTGGGATATGTGGCAGGAAAAGGAAAGAAACACACCTTTAACCTTGCAGAGAGCTTCGCTCGTGAGAAGTCGGGTGGAAAGAAAGTAACCTACACCAACCCGATAGCCGTTGCGAAGAACGGGGGCTGGCGATATGGCTATGGAAATATGTTCTACGTCGAATTAGTCAATCAATATCTGACCGTGGCACATTTTGATAATGCAACGGCACAAGCGATTATGAATGAAGCGTTGAAATATCAAGGCTGGAAATATGTGTATGGTGGCAGTAACCCGAACACTTCCTTTGATTGTAGCGGACTTGTTCAATGGTGCTATGGAAAAGCTGGTATCTCCTTGCCGAGAACAGCACAAGCACAGTATGACGCTACCCAACATCTTCCGCTTTCGCAGGCAAAGGCTGGGGACTTGGTGTTTTTCCATTCCACCTATAACGCTGGTTCGTATGTAACACACGTCGGTATTCTTGTTTCGCCGACACAGATGTACCACGCAGGAAATCCGATAGGATATGCAGATTTAAGTAGTAGTTACTGGCAACAGCACTTAATCGGTGCAGGACGAGTAAAACAATAGAAAGGACTTGAAAATATGTTTAAGAAGAATAAGAAACAGACAGAAAATGTCAAAGAAAAAAAGGTGCGTACTGTCAAGGTAGGCACACATAAGAAAACCGTGATTGCGTTGTGGGTGGTGCTTCTCGCAAGCGTGAGCTTTGGGGTATATAAAAATTTTACCGCTATCGACCAGCACACCACCCATGAAAAAGAAATCATAGAGCTTCGCTTGCAGGACACCAACGGGATAGAAAATTTCGTGAAGAACTTTGCGAAGTCCTACTACACATGGAATAACAGCAAAGAAGCGATTGAAGCAAGGGCGCAGGCAATCAGCGGTTATCTGACAAAGGAATTGCAGGACTTAAATATAGATACCATTAGAACCGACATACCGACCAGCTCCACAGTTACAGATGTGATTGTATGGCATATCGAGCAGTCGGGAACGGACACTTTTTCTGCTACCTACGAAGTAGATCAGCAGATAAAAGAGGGAGAACAGACAAGTAATGTCAAAGCAACCTATACCGTAAAAGTCCATGTGGACGCTGACGGGGATATGGTAATCGTTCAGAACCCTACCCTTGCACCAGCAGTTGAAAAATCAGACTATGAGCCTAAAACACCAGAAACAGACACAAGCGTAGACGCTGATACGGTAAATGACGCTACCGCATTTCTGGAAACATTCTTTAAGCTGTACCCGACAGCCACAGAAAAAGAACTTGCCTACTATGTATCGGGAAATGCACTTGAACCTATCGGCAGGGACTACCTTTATTCTGAATTGGTAAACCCTATCTTTACAAAGGACGGGGATAATGTGAAAGTCAATGTAGCGGTAAAATTCATTGATAATCAGACAAAGGCGACGCAGGTATCGCAGTATGAGCTTGTTCTCCGTAAAGATAGTAACTGGAAGATTGTATAAATAGAATAATTTAGCCGTAACCACTTATTCTTTTGGAGTTACGGCTAAATTTTTATACAAATTTCGATATTGACTAGGCGAGGTGGAATGATATTTTTTAAATATTCGACTAAAATAATTACCATTTTCAAAACCACACATTAAAGCAATTTCTGTGATGTTATAATCTGTTTGTTTTAAATAGTAAATTGATTTGTCTAGACGTATATTGTTTATATAATCGGTTGTAGTTTTTCCCGTTAATTGTTTGAAACTACGACAAAAATGATGAACACTTAATCCTACCGTATTTGCCAGTTTAGATAATGTTATTTTTTCATTATATTTCTTTTCAATCAGTTCAAATGCAGGTTGAAATCTTATAAGAGTAGCTTCCTTATCATCTAATTCTGATTGTGTAAGAATATGTTGAACATGGTTTCTTAACAGTGTAACTACTAAATAATAAATGTAACCTTTTATTGCCAATTCGTAACCTATTTTTTTATTGAAGTATTCCATTAGGACTTTTTTTACTAGTTCTGTTAGTTCTGTGTTGTTTTGAATTAAATTGTTAAATTCAATTCTATTTAAAGTAATGGGAGTTAAATATTTTGTTTGCAATAAATCCACATGATTACTGAAAAGAAAGGAAGGTTCAAATCTTATAGTATAAAAAACCAAATTATCTGATGTACTTTCTAAATAATGTAACTCATTAGGATTTACAATGACTAAATCATTAGCTTGTACTTCAAAATTATTTTTACCACACTCTAATTTAGCTGTTCCGCTAATAAAGTAATAAACTTGTAAATGTTCATGCCAATGTCTGGGAAAATTTTGTCCATTTTTAATATCCGATTTTTTAAAAATATCCACAAAACTCTCTTGCCCTTTTCTATTAAAATAATTATCTCTATTATTCATAATATCCTCACATATCAAAATTGTGCTAATATACAGCAATACAGTTATTGAAAATATTTGTATATATTCCTATTATATGATATGTGGTTTGCGTTGTAAATCACAAAATAATACTAATAAGGAGATGTGTTATGAACAATAAATCAATTCATATTGAAACGACAAAGAGAACAGTTGTTCTAATTGCTATAATTGCAATGACTTTTATGGCTACGTTAGATTCAAGTATTGTTAATGTAGCTCTGCCTGTCCTTTCAGAAAAACTGAATGTAACTATATCGGCTGTTGAATGGGTAATCGCCAGTTATTCTATTATTATTTGTTCAACAATATTATTTTGGGGGCGCTTAGGAGATATTTGTGGAAAATCAAAAATATTTCAATTTGGAACAATTCTTTTTACCGTATCGTCTTTGTTATGTGGCTTAAGTAATTCTTTTGCTGTCTTGATTATATGTCGATTTCTACAAGGTATAGGAGCTTCAGCATATATGGCAAACAACCACGGTATTATTACAGAATTATTTCCTAAAGAAAGCCGTGGAAAAGCATTAGGAGTTTTAGTAACCGCAGTCGCATTAGGAAATATGGTCGGACCGTCAATCGGGGGAATGATTTTGTCTGTATTTAATTGGAATTATATTTTCTACATCAATGTTCCATTTGGTATTGGTGTATTTATATTGGGACTAAGGTTTTTACCCAAAGGAGAGAGAAAAGATGAATGTATGGATATAGTAGGAGCTATTTTACAGTTTATTGTTACACTGTTGTTTTTTGGTTCATTGATTTTATCGCAACAGACAGAACAATTAAATCCGTACATTATGGCTTCTATCGGCATATCTATTGTTTTGGCAATACTTTTTATTTTTGTGGAAAAGAAACAACATCAACCACTTTTAAATTTAGATATATTTAGAAACTTAAAATTTTCAATCAATCTAGTGTGTGCGTTAACATCTTTTATTTGTATAGCTTCATCTAGCATTTTAATACCATTCTATTTGCAAAATGCTTTGAAGTTAAGTCCATTCTATGCGGGCTTATTTATGATGCTATCTCCTCTGGTGTTAGCAGTTTGCTCCCCAATATTTGGAAGTATTTCTGATAAAGTATCATCAGAAAAGGTTATTTTTATAGGATTGTTAGTATTAAGTTTAGGGTTCTTTTTAATGTCAAGATTAACAGAAACTTCTCCAGTCTTTTTGTTTGCTCTATCAGTTGCAACAATGGCAGTTGGACAAGCTATATTTCAACCTGCAAACAATGCACTTATTATGTCAACGTGTCCCAAAGATAAGCTGGGTATTGTAGGAAGCGTAAATTCGTTGGTTAGAAATTTAGGTCAAACAGTTGGTATTGCGTTATCTACAACTTTATTGTACTTTTTTATGAGTGATTTTGCTGGATATAGAGTATCTGACTATATTTTGGGACATGATGAATTTTTTATTTATGGTATGCAACACGTTTATATTATTTTGGTAATCATTTGTTTGCTGGGAGCTTGTTTAACAGGAATTAGATTGATTTTAAAGATGTCTAGAGAAAAAAATGATAGGTCTTAAAAAGCGAGATATTAAAAAAGCCTTGAAAGCAGGTGCAAAGGCTGGCGGTGTTTCATTGGCTGATATACGGGCTGATATTGAAGCGACGATTGATGAAGCTATGAACAGTACAGACCCAGAGGTGCAGGCAAATTTCAAAAAATATTTTGGGAATAAACGCCCTACGCCAGAAGAATACATTTATAAGATTACAAAAAAAGCAAAAGTTAAGCTGTAAATAAAAACGCCGTGGTAAACAACTCACAGCGTGAGATCTGCGTATCACGGCTTACAATCAGTTTTGAAGTAAATAGTTTTCTCCCCAGTTACATAGTTCATCAAGAATTGGTGTTAAGGTTTTTCCGAATTCAGTTAAGGAATACTCTGTTTTTGGTGGGACGACTGGATAAACCTTGCGGTTAATCAATCCGTCTTTTTCCAGCTCACGAAGCTGTTGTGCTAACATTTTGTCTGTTGCTTTTGGAATGAGCTTATGAATTTCGCTATACCGTAATGTTTTATTCATTAAGTGCCATAAAATGACCGCTTTATATTTTCCGCCGATTAGTTGAATGGTTGCTTCAACGGACAACTAAAACCACAGCAATTATTTTCCATGATGTTCTATCACTTTCTTTTTAGGTAGTATATTACAAAATAGTGTGTTCTTGTCTAATAGACTATTACGAATATAATTATAGTATAGGTTGACCTAATTCACAAGAACAAAGGAGATTAAAAAGAGGGAGAACAGACAAGCAATGTCGAGGCAACCTATACCGTAAAAGTCCATGTGGACGCTGACGGGGATATGATAATCGTTCAGAACCCTACCCTTGCACCAGCAGTTGAAAAATCAGACTATGAGCCTAAGACACCAGAAGCAGACGCAAGCGTAGACGCTGATACTGTCAATGACGCTACCGCATTTCTGGAAACATTCTTTAAGCTCTACCCGACAGCGACAGAAAAAGAGCTTGCCTACTATGTATCGGGAAATGTGATTGAGCCTATCGGCAGGGACTACCTTTATTCTGAACTGGTAAACCCTATCTTTACAAAGGACGGGGACAATGTGAAAGTCAAAGTTGCTGTGAAATTCCTTGATAATCAAACAAAGGCAACGCAGGTATCACAGTATGAGCTTGTATTGCATAAGGATAGTAACTGGAAGATTGTAGGATAAATCAAAAAAAGTAGTTTGCAAATCATATTTCTATGACATGCAAACTACTTTTTCATCGAATTATGTTCACAAATAGTTCTGAATACACTAAAATAGTGATTCATGCAAAAACCGCAATATATATTAAAACTTGAAGAAAACAAGATATTATAATCTAAGCTGAAAGGAGGGTGCTGTAATGGTCAATAAGGTTGAAAACATTATAACGGTGATCAATTACATAGAAAACAATCTCACAGAAAAGTTGAACTTATCCTCTATTGCAATGGGTGTTGGTTATTCAAAATATCATTTGCATAGAATGTTTGTCGAAACTGTTGGATTGTCTATACATGACTATGTACAACGCAGACAATTAACAGAGTCTGCAAAACTTTTAGTGTTTTCTGATAAATCCATTCTTGAAATCTCGCTTATTGCTGGTTATGAAAGTCAGCAGGCATTTACAAATATTTTTAAGCAGATGTATAAGAAGACGCCTAACGAATATCGAATGAACGAAGAATTTTATCCGTTACAGCTTAGATTTGATTTGATACAGACAGTTAAACAAAAATTATCACAACAAGAAATGGAAGAAAATATCAGATTTGCTACAACAACAGATATACCTGCCTGTCTAGAACTAGCTTATTTAGTAATAGACGGTTTTCCAAATTTGAACGAGAATGAGTTCTTAACAGAATTAAAAAAAGGTATTTTAGAGCAAAGAGTTTTGATTTTAACTGATAATGCTATTGCCATTGCTTTGATGTCTATTAACTATCATACGGGAAGCATTGATTTCTTTGGAGTACACCCGTTATATCGTAAATGTGGTATTGCAAAACTATTTTTGGATAAGGTTATGAATGAACTTTTAGTTGATAAAGACATTTCTGTAACAACATTCCGTGAGGGCGACAAAGCTGATACGGGGTATCGTAAGGCTTACAAAGAATTAGGCTTTGCTGAAGCAGAGTTATTAGTTGAATTTGGTTATCCTACACAAAAATTAGTATTATTCTCAAAAAATGGGGGTAGTACAAATGAATAGTAATCCTCTTGCAAAAAATTTTAATACTGGGTCTTTATTAAAATTTGCTTTCCCGACCATATCCATGATGTTATTTATGGGTCTTTACACAATTGTAGATACCATATTTGTATCACGATTTGTCAATACAAATGCTTTATCAGCAATCAATATTGTTTGTCCCGTTATCAATTTAATAGTAGGATTGGGAACAATGATAGCTACGGGTGGTAGTGCCATAGTTGCAAGAAAAATGGGAGCAGGAGAACCCAAACGAGCAAAGCAAGATTTTACACTACTTATTTTATTTGGTTTTATTTTGGGAGTAATAATTTTCGTTCTAGGAATTATCTTTATTGATGAAATTATATATGCTCTTGGAGCTGATAAGGTTTTATTTCCATATTGTAAAGACTATTTAACTATTATTTTACTTTTTACACCTGCAAGTATGTTGCAGGTACTATTTCAAAATTTATTTGTAACAGCAGGAAAACCAACTTTAGGACTGGTTCTTTCTGTATGTGCTGGTGCAATGAATATCGTATTTGATTATCTTTTTATGGTTATATTTGACATGGGGATTGCTGGTGCAGGATTTGGAACTGGAATTGGTTATTTGATACCAGCCATTACGGGAATAATTGTCTTTAGTAAAAAATCGGGAACATTGTCTTTTGTAAAACCTATTATAGATATTAAAGTACTTGGAGAAAGTTGTATAAATGGTTCATCAGAAATGGTTAGTCAGCTTTCAACGGCAATTACTACATTCTTTTTCAATCGTACAATGATGAATTTATTAGGTGTAAATGGTGTGGCTTCTATTACCATAATTATATATACACAATTTTTGCTTACAACATTATTTATTGGTTTTTCAATGGGTGTTGCCCCAGTTATTAGCTATAATTTTGGAGCAAACAATTATTACGGATTAAAGAAAATATATAAAATCTGTATTTCTTTCATTTTTGTAGGTTCATTATTTATTTTTGCGTTATCCTTTATAAATGGAAATAGTTTGGTACGTTTATTTACTGGGACAAATGAAGCGGTATATAAAATTGCAATAAACGGATTTATGATATTTGTATTTAGTTTTCTTTTTTCGGGTTTCAATATATTTTCATCAGCAATTTTTACTGCATTATCTAACGGTAAGCTATCTGCTTTGATTTCTTTTTTAAGAACATTTGGCTTTATAATGATAGGCTTGTTACTAATGCCACAGTTTATTGGAATAACAGGTGTATGGTTGGCTGTTCCCATTGCCGAAATATTAACACTATGTATTTCATTATATTTGAATTTTCGTCTTTGGCTTTCGTGGAACAATCAGAATAATGTTATGAAAAAATACAGAACTGGAAGATTGTAGGGTAAATGATAATAGGCTTACATTTTACTTTTTGTAAAAGTGTAAGCCTTTTTCAAAAAAAACAAAAAAACTCTTGCTTATGACGTAACGTCGTGAATTATAATATAAGCAGGAGGAATGGAACATGAATAAAAAGAAAGCTATACCAGAAAATTTTATGACTGTTGGAGAACTTGCAAAGAAAATGGGGACAACAGTACGAACACTTCAATATTATGACAAAGAGGGCTTGCTTTCCCCTACTACTGAAAGTGAGGGGGGACGCAGATTATATACGCATAAGGATATGATAAAACTTCATCAAATCTTATCATTAAAGTCTTTGGGCTTTTCGCTTGATGATATAAAAAACAAACTGATTTCTCTTGATACACCAGAAGAAGTAGCAACCGTTCTTAATGAGCAGTCGCTGGCTATTCAACAGAAAATAGAACAATTAACAGAAGCAGTAACAGCGATTGAAACATTAAAAAATGAAGTCTTGCAAATGCAAGTTGTAGATTTCAAAAAATATGCTGACATTATCGTTAATCTACAAATGAACAATGAGTATTACTGGTTAATAAAACATTTTGATGATACAACATTAGAACATATCCGTAACCGATTTGATAAAGAAAGCGGAATGGACTTTATGCACCGTTTCAATCAACTAAACGATAAAGTTATAAGGTTAAAAGAGAAGAATATAGCACCAGAGGATAAGCAGGCACAAGCATTAGCACAAGAATTTTGGAATATGGTTATGGAATTTACAAATGGGGATATGAGTATGCTTCCTACATTGATGAAATTTGATAATCTCATAGGCGATAATAACGAGTGGTTAGAAAAGCAAAAACAAGTAAATGAATATCTGCAACCTGCATTAGAGTTATATTTTCAAAATGCTGGTATAAATGCTTTCGAGGGGGTGTAGGAATGTCTTATGCAATAGAAATTACCGATTTGAAGAAAAAGTATGGAAACCATGAAGTATTGAAAGGTATTAACTTTTGTGTTGAGCATGGAGAAGTATTCGGTATTTTGGGTATCAATGGAGCAGGTAAAACAACTATTCTTGAATGTATCGAAGGCTTTCGTAAATATCATTCTGGTAATATAAAAATATCGGGAAATATTGGTATTCAATTACAATCAGCTTCGTTACCTGCTTATATGAAAGTAAGTGAAGTAATTCAGTTGTTCTCGAAATGGAAACGTGCAGAGATTGATAATTCCTTACTAATGGCGTTGGGAGTAACAGATTTGCAAAAGAAGTTATACACAGAATTGTCGGCAGGACAAAAAAGAAGATTACATTTAGCTCTTGCTCTTATTGGAAAGCCAGACATCTTATTTCTCGACGAACCGACAACGGAACTTGATGTAGAGGGACGTATATCTCTGCATAATGAAATTCGGAAGTTAAATCAAAATGGTACAACAATAATTTTGTCTAGTCATGATATGGCAGAGGTTGAAGCTCTTTGTACCCGTATCGCTATTCTAAATAATGGGGTAATTAGTTTCATAGGTACAACTGACGAATTAGCGTCAAAAGTAGGCAAGAAATACAACATAAAAATAGTAAGTGAATTGGGCGAAAATGAATACTCTGCTGTCAATGTTGCAGATACCTTGTTAAGTATTTTAGAAGAATACAAGCAGAAAAATATTGATATTTTCGATATAAAGGTAAATCGAGGTACATTAGAACAGCACTTTATCAATCTTTCAAGGGGGGTGTAAACAATGAAAGCTATGTTGTATGGAATAAAGGTACAATTAAAAATAGATATTCGCAGTAAAACACTATTAGTAACCTGCTATGTCGTCCCACTACTATTTTTTGCGATTATGGGTGGTATTTTTACTTCTTTAATGCCAGAAGCGAAGAATACATTGATACAATCTATGACAGTTATGGGGGTTTCAATGGGAGCTTTCATAGGTGTACCACCATCAATGGTTGAAGTATATGGTACGGACATAAAGAAAATGTATATAGCAAATGGGATACCTTTATGTTTTGGTGTAATTACCTTAGTTGTATCTGCATTTATCCATTTAATGATAATGAGCATGATTATTTTTACACTTGCACCGATTGTATTTCACTCTACTATCCCGTCAAATATTCCGTTATATTTTATAACACTTGCCTTATTTGTTATTGTATCGCTTGCTATTTCATGTGTGCTGGGGTTAGCTGTTAAAAATCAGGCAAAACTGACAATGTATAGTCAAGTTGTCTTTTTACCCTCTATTATGTTGTCTGGTATCATGTTTTCGGCAGAATTACTTCCAAACTTTCTTGAAAGTATGGGAAAACTGTTTCCTGCAACATGGGGATATACTTTGTTGATACAAAAGAATATTGACGTAAGTACATTTATTCCTATAGTAATTATTCTGATTATTTCTGTTTTTATAAGTGTGCAATTATTGAAAAAGATACGTTCTGAATGATACGAAGAAAGAGATTGAATTATGATAGGTCTAAAAAAACGAGATATAAAAAAAGCATTGAAAGCTGGTGCAAAGGCTAGTGGTATGTCATTGGCTGATGTTTGGGAAAATATCGAAGCAACGATTGATGAAGCTATGAACAGCACTGACCCTGATGTGCAGGCAAATTTCAAAAAGTATTTTGGCAATAAACGCCCTACGCCAGAAGAATATATTTATAAGATTACGAAAAAGACAGTAAAATAAGTGCTTTAAAGGGGGCTTGTATTATGGAACGCTTTAAGTACACTCTTACAAATTCAGATACAACCTAACAGCATTACCTTTACAACTGAATATGAAATAGCTTTAGAAGCTCGTACAGACTATATGTTTTGTGCGGGCTTTTTTTGTACCCAAAAAATTTTTTCAACTTTTTTCGGTTTCAACTTAACAAATCACACCTTGCTGTACAGATATGGTGCGGAAAGAGGGATAAACACTTTTCAAGTCATAGCTGGAAAGGGGGTGAGATTATGAAACCGTCTGATTTCCAGAAAACAATACAATGCCAGTTTGAAAGTAAATTGAAGAAAGTTGTCAAAGGCATTGTAAAGAATTACCAAAAAGAGTTGAAGCGAAGAAAAAAGAATGAAATTCCATTCTGTGAACTTCCAGAGATTATTGTTGAGAAATTTACTGTCTGGGACGATTACGAAACCGACTATACTATTTTCAATGTTTGTGGCAATGATATTCGTGTTTATGACGATGAACTTGCAGAAGCCTTGAAAAAGCTGTCTGACCGTAACCGAGAAAATTTACTGATGTACTATTTCTTGGAAATGAACAACGAAGAAATTGCCAGAGTACAAAACATTTCCAGAAGTGGAGTTTTTCAAAATCGGTACAACTCATTGGAACTTATGAAAAAAATACTCAAGGAGGAAAAGTAGAAAATGAAACGCACGTTTAAGAAACCGTCTTTTTATCTGATTTCATCAGCTACGGACGGGGACGCAAAAGCGATTGAAAAGATACTTGCATTTTATGACCCATACATATCAAAATGCTGTCTGCGTCCACTCTATGATGAATACGGCAACGTCTATATTGCTGTGGATATGGAGTTAAAAGGACGTATCAGAGAAGCATTGATAAAAATGATGTTAGATTTCGATATTCCTTTAGAAATCGAAGAATAAGCAGTTTTCAGCGGAGTTTGATTTGACACCCCTCTTTCCTGCTCCGCTACTGTTTTGAAAATGAGAGCTTTTATGAGCTTTCGCCACGGTTCTTTGAAAATTGAATAAAGCAGACAGATACGTTTGTGAGGTAGCAAGCCACGGGGACTGTACGCCACGACCTTTCCAAAAGAAAGCGAGCGACCCACGCAGTGATCCGAGAGCGACCGTTGGAAAAGTCGCTTTGCCACGACCTACCCTCACAGAATAATGATACGTCCGCATGGTGCGGTTCTGCCCACAAGAATGGGAATAGTTGAGATACTAACGGAGCTTTCCAAAGCCGTCTGCCTGCTTGTAAAAAATGACACACAGTAAAGGGGGTGCATAGATTATGAACAATACTGATGTGCCTATCTGGGAAAAATATACGCTGACGATTGAAGAAGCGTCCAAATACTTCCGTATTGGCGAAAAGAAATTGCGTAAGTTAGCTGAAGAAAATCTTGACGCTGGCTGGGTTATCGTGAACGGTAATCGTATTCAGATAAAGCGAAAACAATTTGAAAAAATCATAGATACATTGGACGAAATCTAATGTCATTGAGCCGTGAATATGGTATAATAAGGTATAGCGTATCACGGCTCATTCCATGACGGAAAGGAGCTTTACACTATGTCTAATGTAAAACGAAAAGACAGTAAAAATCGCAATTTGCGTAATGGAGAGAGCCAGCGAAAAGACGGAAGATACGTTTATAAATATACCGATATATACGGAAAGCCACAATTTATCTATTCTTGGAAACTTGTACCGACAGACAAGACACCTGCTGGAAAGCGTGATGATATATCGTTGAGGGAAAAAGAAGCACAGATAAAAAAAGACCTTAACGACGGTATCGACACAGTCGGCGGTAAAATGACAGTCTGCCAGCTCTATGACAAGAAAAACAGCCAAAGAAAGAACATAAAAAGGGCTACTGAAAAAGGACGACAGTATCTTATGAACGCTCTGAAAGATGACCCGTTGGGTATGAGGGCGATTGATACCGTCAAGCAGTCGGACGCTAAAGAATGGGCTATCAGAATGAGTGAAAAAGGATATGCCTATAAAACGATTGATAACTATAAGCGTTCCTTGAAAGCGTCATTTTACATGGCGATACAAGACGACTGTATCAGAAAGAACCCATTTGAATTTAAACTAAGTGATGTTCTGGAAGATGATACGGAGCAGAAAGTTATCCTTACACCAGAGCAGGAAGAACGCCTGCTTGCCTTTATGGAAACGGACAAGATTTACAGTAAGTATTATGATGAGGTTGTACTTCTTCTGGAAACGGGACTTCGTATTTCTGAATTTTGCGGACTGACAACGCATATTGATATGCAGAACAGAATACTCAATATAGACCACCAGTTATTGAAAGATAGCGAAATCGGCTACTATATTGAAACGCCAAAGACCAAAAACGGAAAACGGGAACTTCCATTGACAGAACGGGCTTATCAAGCAATCCAAAGAATACTAAAGAACAGAGGAAAGGCACAACCGCTGATTGTAGGTGGTTACAGCAATTTCCTATTCTTAAACCGTGAGGGCTTGCCTAAAGTTGCAGGAAACTATGAGGGCATGGTGCGAGGACTAATTAAGAAGCATAACAAGTATCACACGGATAAGTTACCGAACATCACACCACATTCATTCAGACATACTTATTGTACGAATATGGCAAATAGAGGAATGAACCCAAACACCCTGCAATATCTCATGGGACACGCTAACATAACTATGACACTTGGTTATTACGCACACGGTACATTTCAATCTGCAAAAGCAGAACTGGAAAGACTGGCTTGTTAATATCGGAGCTTATATTTACTACTCATTTACTACTTTTGGTTGCATTTTCATGCTGGTAAATGCCAGCTTATGCAAGGTATCTTCCAAAAAGAAAATACCGATAAAGCCCTAAAATACGGGATATATCGGCATTTACCAACTTATGAAAAGATAATCAGAAATTTAGTAAGTTTTTAATCTTAAAAATTTTATCAGGAAATCTCTTTGAGATACTGTACGCTGTAAGCCGGAAGATCCAGAGAGCCATTCAGCGTCTGTGAGATATTCCCAGAACCGCTTTTCAGCAGATCGGTGAATGTTCCGAGCAATTCTCCGTGATGGATCGTGAAATCGCTCTCAGACGCGTTGATGGCGATCAGAATCCGTTCCTGCCCTGTACGGCGTTCAAAGACAAGCTGATGGTTTGTGATTGAGATATTGCGGTATCCTCCATTGCAGAGGGCATCATTGTTTTGCCGAAGTGTGATCAGTCGGTGGATGAAATCAGTCAGTGCATTCGGTTTTGGCGCCTCAAAGCATGGACGAAGCGCATAGTCATTGTCCGGAGTCTTGATACCTTCTTCGCCCCATTCGCTTCCATAATAAATACAGGGAATTCCCGGCATACCGAATAAAATACCGTAAGCCAGAGGCAGGTGTGCAGGGGTTGTCAGGATGCTGGCAATCCGTGTGACATCGTGATTATCCACAAAACTCATCAGATGCTTTCCGCGGTAGATACACCATTGTTCCGGTCCGTACTGACGATTCAGGGAGTGTGCAATCTCGAACAGATTCATGCTGTTCAGGCTGGAATAGATTCCCTTGTAGCATTCGTAATTGGTACAGCTGTGCAGCATCTCATCATTTACGATCAGATTATAATCACCGAATAGTACTTCACCGATCAGAACAAATCCAGGCTTTTGTTCTTCGCAAAATGAGCGGAGTCTCCGCATAAAGTTATGGTCCAGACTGTATGCCACATCCAGGCGAAGTCCGTCAATATCAAATGTTTCGATCCAGAAGCGGACACAGTCTAATAAGTAGTCTGTGACTGCAGGATTTTGCAGATTCAGTTTGACCAGTTCGAAATGTCCTTCCCATCCCTCATACCAGAATCCGTCCTGATAACAACTGTCACCGTCAAAATTGATGTAGAACCAGTCTTTATAAGGAGAATCCCACTTCTTTTCCTGAACGTCCTGAAATGCCCAGAAACCGCGTCCAACGTGGTTGAAAACTCCGTCCAGCACGATTTTGATATGATGCTTATGCAGATCGTCACAGACATCCTGAAAATCTTCATTGGTTCCAAGGCGGCAGTCCACCTTTTTAAAGTCTCTGGTATCATAACCGTGATTGTCAGATTCGAAAATCGGATTTAAGAGAACAGAACCGATCTGCAGATTCTCCAGATAACTGCTCCAGTCTTTCAATTTCAGAATACGCGGAACGCAGATGCCATCGTTGTGAGTCGGGGCACCGCAGAATCCAATCGGGTAAATTTGATAAAATGTTTCGTTGTAAGCCCACATAATAAGTACCTCTGCTTTCTTATAGAATATGGATATTATAGCGTATTTTCGGGCTTTCGCAAAGGTTGGAGAAGGTGCGAAAAATTTTTTTTGAAAAATTTGAAATTTGTTGTTGACAATTGGTATACCCTTATGTATAATAGCTATTGTGTCACGGAGAAAACGACACGAAAGCGAATAACGGGGTGTGGCTCAGCTTGGCTAGAGCGCCTGGTTTGGGACCAGGAGGTCGCAGGTTCGAATCCTGTCACCCCGACTTCGCGGGTGTAGTTCAATGGTAGAACACCAGCCTTCCAAGCTGGATACGTGGGTTCGATTCCCATCACCCGCTTTCTTACAGAGTGATCTGTAAGGAGCCTATAAACGGGGATAAAGTTTATACGAGTCTGTAGCTCAGCTGGATAGAGCAACGGCCTTCTAAGCCGTAGGTCGAGGGTTCGAATCCCCCCAGGCTCGGTATGGTGGGTATGGTGCAGTTGGTTAGCGCGCCAGATTGTGGTTCTGGATATCATGGGTTCGAGTCCCATTACCCACCCTTTTCTTTTATAAGAAGCACTAGTTAAGCAGTGTCATAGTTGAGTTTACTAATGGGCTATCGCCAAGCGGTAAGGCACAGGACTTTGACTCCTGCATTCGCTGGTTCGAATCCAGCTAGCCCAGTTTACCTGGATTAGCGGGTATTATAAGAAAATAAGGGCGTGTAGCTCAGTTGGTAGAGCACTTGACTTTTAATCAAGTTGTCCGGGGTTCGAATCCCCGCACGCTCATTGTAGAACAAGCGATTTTGCTTGTTTTATTTTTTGTAAAAGTGTATATGCGGATGTGGCGGAATTGGCAGACGCGCTGGTTTTAGGGTCCAGTGGGCATCCCGTGCAGGTTCAAGTCCTGTCATCCGCAGACTACGAAGAAGCCTTGATTTTCAGGGCTTTTTTGCATGTCTGGGAAGAGTTTTGTTAAGTATTTCAGAACTCTGTTTTTGGTTACACTTGATTACACTTTCTGATGACAATGCATTTCAGTAGAAAAAAGAGAGCGAATGCCGCTCTCTTTTTGTTTCAATAGCTACTTTCTATAAGCAAATTTAGGAACGCCGTCTTCTGTGGGAACGGTTACTTCTCCCTGGATCAGCGGACGAGCATACCGGATAAAATCTTCTGTCACGTCAGAACCATCTGCAGTGATCCATGTAGCAGGGACGCATTTTTCCTGATTACAGATGACGTTGACGTCTTTTAAAACATAATCAATCTGATAGTCATCTCCGTCCAGACGTTCAAAAGCAACCATCTTTCCGCTGGCTCCGTTTAAAGCAGCTTTTACTCCGTAAGCTCCGGAAGCAATGGCTTCTTTCTGGTCTGTTTTGGAAAGCATGGAAGAAGAGCATCTCTGGCAGACATTGAGTTCTACAGAACGTACTTTGACGCCAAGGCGTTCTTTCACCAGATTTTCCAGATATTTTCCGGAACCTGTGAGCATTTTGTGGCCGAATGTATCTGTTCCGACATCATTGGAATATTCGCAGATGAATGTACCGGTGTTGTCGTGGATTCCCTCGGAAATACATACTACCAGGTTTGGTGTAGTCTCCAGAGACGTACGGACTTTCTCAATAAAAGCATCCCGGTCAAAGTCTGTTTCCGGAAGGTAGATCAGAACCGGGTTGTCGTGTTCGAACTTTCTGGCCAGTGCGCTGGCAGCAGTGAGCCATCCGGCATGGCGTCCCATAATCTCAACAATGGTAACGGATTTTTTGTTGTCATAAACGGATGCGTCGATAGCAATCTCCCGCACAGTAGAAGCGACGTATTTTGCAGCACTTCCAAATCCCGGTGTGTGATCTGTCTCGACAAGGTCATTATCAATTGTTTTTGGAATTCCGATCACACGGATGTCGCTGCTGATCTTTTCGGCATAGCGGGAAAGCTTGCTGACAGTATCCATGGAATCATTGCCTCCGATGTAGAAGAAATATCCGATGTTGTATGCTTCGAAGCGTGCAAAAAGCTGTGGATAAACCGGATCGTTGAGATCTTCCGGAAGCTTGTATCGGCAGGAGCCAAGATATGAGCCGGGTGTGGTCCGGATCAGTTCCAGTTCTTTTGATTCTTCCAGTGGCGCCATGTCCATGACCTGATCATTTAAAAATCCTTCAATTCCATTTATCATCCCATAAACAGTGCCAATCTCGTCTTCGCGGTTTAATGCTTCGTATACAGTCCCGTAAAGGCTTGCATTGATAACGGCAGTCGGTCCGCCAGATTGTCCTACAACTGCATTTTTTTTCATAGTGTTCCTCCAATTTATCTTTTATAAAAATAAGTGTTCTCCCTAATACTATAAAGGAAGGAGTGGTATTTTACAATAAAATGGTTGGAAAAATAATAAAAGTACAGTATAATTGCTATATTGAAGAAAAGGAGTGTAGACATGAAATATATATCTTTTGCAATTCCATGCTATAATTCAGAGGCATATATGGAAAAAGCAATTCAGTCGATCCTGCCCGGAGGAGAAGATGTGGAGATTATTGTAGTTAATGACGGATCCTCAGACGGGACAAGCGAGGTTGCAAAAAAATACGAGGGAAAATATCCGGGGATCGTCAAAGCGGTAGACAAGGAAAACGGCGGTCACGGGGATGCGGTCAATACAGGTCTGGCGCATGCCACAGGTGTCTTTTTTAAAGTAGTGGACAGTGATGACTGGGTAGATGAAGAGGCTCTGCTGAAGATATTGAGTGCAGTGAAGGGATTTGTGGATGCAGATTCTAAAGTAGACATGTTGATTTCTAATTATGTGTATGAGAAAGTTGGGATGACGCATAAAAAAGTCATTCATTACCGCAATGTACTTCCGCAGAATCAGGTGTTCCGCTGGGATGATATCGGAAGCTTCCATCTGGACCAGTATATTCTCATGCATTCCGTGATCTACCGGACTGAGATGTTGAGACTCTGTCAGCTGAAGCTGCCGAAGCACACGTTTTACGTGGATAATATCTATGTATATTACCCGCTTCCTCATGTTCGGACATTATACTATATGGATGTGGACTTCTATCGCTATTTTATCGGACGAGAGGATCAGTCTGTGAATGAGAAAGTGATGATCAGCCGCATAGATCAGCAGATTTATGTAACAAAATCTATGATCTCTATGTATGAATTACGTATGGTAGAGAGTAAAAAGCTCAGAAAATATATGATCAATTATCTTGCTATTATGATGACAGTATCTTCGATTTTATGTATTCGTTCCAAGGTGAATGAGAATCTGAAGAAAAAGAAAGAGCTGTGGGTATATCTGAAGAAAAAAGATTATCGGACATATGTGAAGATCCGATATGGAATTCTCGGTCAGACCATGAACCTTCCGGGAAAATCAGGAAGAAAAGTTTCTTCTATGGCATACAGTGTGGCGAGAAGACTGATCGGATTTAACTGATTTCGTAAAATTTAAGAAGCAGAAGCATATTTTGCCAGTTATGATACATATTACTTTTATGAAACGAAAAAGGAGTGTGTATCATGACTGGTAATTTTTTTGAAAGCGAGACAAAGGAAAATCTGATGCGGGCGTTTGCCGGGGAGAGTCAGGCGAGAAACCGATATACGATTGCAGCAGAAAAAGCCCGTGAGAAGGGGATGTATACCATTGCGGACGTGTTTTTGTATACAGCAGATCAGGAGCGGGCACATGCAGAGCGGTTTTATGAGCTGCTGAAAGAGTTTACAGGGAGCACGATCCAGATTGACGGGACCTATCCGGTGGATCAGCAGGATACATTAGAAGAGCTTCTTAGAGCAGCGGAGCATAATGAAAAGGAAGAATTTGAAGATGTGTATCCTGCGTTTGGAAGTACGGCAAAGGCAGAAGGTTTTTTTGAGGCGGCGTCTACATTCTTCCAGATTGCAGAAATTGAGCATACCCATCAGGAGCGATTTCAGAAAATCGCAGAAATGCTGGAAAACGGCACCTATTACAGCCGGGAAGAACAAGGACGGTGGATCTGTACAAACTGCGGTTATATCCATGACGGGAAGCAGGCACCATCTGTATGTCCGGTGTGCCGTCACGAGAAGGGATATTTTCTTCCATATGAATATGCACCTTATAAAGGAGCCGGGAAATAGATGAGCCAAAAAGCAGAAAATCTTTTGAATCTTGCGTTGGACGCTACGAGTGAGGAGCGTGAAAAATCACTGGAGCTGGAGGTTGGGTATCAGCCTTTGGATCAGGAGTGGGATCTGATCATCAAATATTCGGGAAATCTGGAGGCGGTTCGTGAAATCGCCTCTTCTGTTACGGAATTATCGAATGAGTATGCAATTCTGACTGTGCCGGAATCCCGGATCGAACAGCTTATGCGGGTTCCGCAGATCGAATACATTGAAAAACCAAAACGGCTGTTTTTTGAAGCGGCTAACGGAAAGAGAGCATCCTGTATTCTTCCGGTACAGGCAGCTCCGTTAAAGCTGTACGGGAAAGGGATTCTTACAGCGGTGATTGACAGCGGGATTGATTATTCGCATCCGGATTTTCGAAATACAGATGGAAGTACAAGGATCCGTGCACTGTGGGATCAAAGTATAGCGGGAAATCCTCCTGAAGGATATTTTCTGGGAACGGAATATACGCAGGATCAGATCAATGCGGCACTTCAGGAACCGACAAAAATCAGGCAGGAGCAGGTTGTACCAAGTCGGGATGTGTCGGGGCACGGGACTTCTGTTGCCGCAATTGCAGCCGGAAACGGAAGAGGAAGTGTCGGTGGTATTTATGCGGGAGTCGCACCGGAGAGTGAACTCTTGATCGTGAAATTGGGAAATCCAAGACGGGAAGGGTTTCCGCGGACAACGGAACTGATGCAGGGTGTGGACTATGTTTTGCGGAAAGCACTGGAATATCGAATGCCGGTTGCGATTAATATCAGTTTTGGAAATACATACGGTTCCCATGAGGGAACATCGCTTCTGGAGCGGTATCTGGATGATATGGCGAATTACTGGAAAAGTGTGATCTGCGTGGGCAGCGGAAATGAGGGAACATCCGCAGGGCATACATCCGGCGTGTTAAAGGAGCGGGAAGAGCAAAGAGTGGAGCTGGGAGTGCAGCAGAGAGAACCGGCTTTGAATGTGCAGCTCTGGAAGTCTTATGTAGATGAGGTGGATATTTCGGTGATCGGGCCGTCGGGGGTTCGTGTAGGACCAATTTCCAAAAGGCTCGGAACACAGAGATTCCGGATCGAAGCAACGGAAATCTTGCTTTATTACGGGAAGCCAAGTCCTTACCAGACGAATCAGGAGATTTATTTTGATTTTATCCCGACAGGATCCTATATCGACAGCGGAGTATGGCAGTTTGTGCTGACACCCAGAAAGGTTGTGACCGGTATTTATCAGATGTGGCTTCCGAGTCAGGGTGTTTTGAATCAGGGCACAGCTTTTTTAAACCCTGTGAGCAGTGATACACTTACCATTCCGTCAACCGCGTCCAGAGTGGTAACAGTGGGAGCTTACGATGCAAGAAGTGTTTCCTATGCAGATTTTTCCGGACGCGGCGCACTGGAGAAGAATGCAGAGATGTGGGTGCAAAAGCCCGATCTTGCAGCACCCGGAGTGCGGGTAACGACAGCCAAGGCGGGAGGCGGTTATGGAGAATATTCAGGCACCTCATTTGCAGTGCCGTTTGTGACAGGAAGTGCGGCATTATTGATGGAGTGGGGAATTATCCGCGGGAATGATCCATATCTGTATGGGGAGAAGGTGAAAGCGTATCTGAGAAGAGGGGCAAGACATCTGCCGGGGTATGAGCAGTGGCCGAATAATCAGCTGGGGTATGGGGTGCTGTGTGTGGAGGAGAGCCTGCCATTTTAAAAATGACATTGACATGTGTAAGGGAAAATGCAATAATGTGTGTAATAAGAAATGCATTGGAGAAAATATGAGAGAGAATACATATATAAAAATTGAAACATTATATAGAAAATACAGAGGTTATGTAGAGACAAAAAATCTTTTGGCAGAAGGATTTTCCAATCGTCAGATTTCCACTTTAGTAAATGAAGGTTATTTACAAAAGGTGTGCTATGGACATTATTGGCTTTCAGGTAAACAATGTAAGAAGCCGTTTGATTATAAATGTATCGAAGTGAGTCTAAGCAATCCTGATGCAGTTATTTGTATGAATAGTGCACTTTACTATCAGGGAGTATTGTCTGCTGAACCAGATTATTTATCTATAGCTACAGAAAGAACAGATCGAAGTATGATGAAAATGGACTTTATGATACAAAGGCATTATTTTTCAAATAGAAATTTTAATATTGGAATAAGAAAACAAGAAACGGAGTTTGGAACATATAATATTTATGATATTGAACGTTCAGTTTGTGACTTGTATCGCTTAGAAGGAGAAACAGAAATAGAAGTAGGGATCGTAAAGAACATAAAGGAAAATAAATATTTGTATAATCGTTTATTAAAATATGCAGAAGTACTACAGATAAAACGAGGATTGTAAGAGAGGATATGACGCATGAAGAACAGAATTATAGATGTTCAAAATGTAAAAATTACTATTTCAAAAGAAGAATTAGATGATTATATCTGCATTACAGATATTGCAAAGGCAAAGTCAAATTCTGCCAGAGCGGCAGATGTAGTGCGAAATTGGTTGAGAAATCGTGGAACATTAGAATATCTGTCTGTATGGGAACAAATATATAATCCGGAATTTAAAGTGTTCGAATCTGAACACTTTAAAAAGCAAGCGGGATTATTGACATTTACTCCCAGTGTTTCTGAATGGATTAATAAAACAAACGCTATAGGATTATATGTAAAACGTGGAAAGTATGGAGGAACCTACGCCCATAAAGATCTTGCTTTTGAGTTTGCAGCTGCAATTAGTCCGGTGTTTAAATTATATCTAATAAAAGAATTCCAACGCTTGAAGGAAGAAGAAAACAACTCGAGACAGATAGAATGGAATGCGAAACGTTTTTTCAGCAAAAGTAATTATTTGATTCAGACAGATGCAGTGAAGAATTATTTGCTTCCACAGATAAATTATAGGGAAAATCTACAATGGTTGGCATATACAGAAGAAGCAGACATATTAAATGTGGCACTATTTGGATTTACAGCGAAAGCATGGAGAGAAGCTAATCCAGAATTAGTAAAAAAGAGTAATGTCAGAGATTTTGCAACTATTAATGAATTGACAGTACTTTCTAATCTGGAATCTCATAATGCACAGATGATTAAAGAAAAGGGAAAGAAGAACGATTTAAGAGTTTACAGGAAATTGCTGAATATCAATTAAATGTTTTGAATACAGCAGAGCAGATAAAAAGGATAGAAAGCTGTGACAATAACGTAACATCCTCGGGGGTATTGTGCGTGGAGGAGAGCCTGCCATGAGAAATAATAGAGACTGTTGAAATATATAAATATATGTTATGCTGACAATAATAAAAGAAAAAACCTTGGAGTTCTTGAGAGGAGGAAAAGAAGATGAACCTGAAATTGGATGAGCTGACAAAAGAAGAGTTACAGAAAATCATAGAAAAGATAGCGAAGCGGCTGTCGAAAGAGCAGTATGAATATCTGCAGCATCTGATTACAGAATGTACAGAGAAAGAGAATACTGCCGATATTTCGCCTCAGAGTCTGATGTCCCAAGGATTTGTTGATGAAAAAATGTTGCAGATTGAAGAATGGAAGCAGCAGATAGAGGACGGTAAATTATATTTGGATACAGAAGAATATGAGGACTACGGGGACGATTACTGGGATAGAGAATGGATAATAGAGTACTATGATAATCAGCAGATTGGGGATAAGATCATGTTTATGATGCGATTTGCAAATGATTGTATCAATGACAGGCGTTATCAGGAAGCAAATTCTATTTATGAGTGGCTGTGGGAAATGGAAGTGGGTACGGATTATGAAGATGGGGAATTTGTGGATTTGGATACACTGGCGGAGAATGGTATTATTGCCACAGATATGAAACAGCTGGCATTACAAACCTTATATGCGAATTATCAGGTGTTGAAAAAGGAAAAAAGGGCAGAGATGCTTTATCTGTATTTCAATCATTCTGCTTTTAAAAACCTGCATATGGAAGAGATATTCCATGTTGGAAGGGAAGCGCTGAAGGATCAGAAACAATTCTGGGAGGATTGGATCGTTCTTCTGAAAAACAAACAGGGTGATATCGCAGGGTGGCTTTTAAAAGATGCAGTCTTGTATTCTCAGGGAATAGACGGACTTGTCCATATTGCAGATGAAAGTGCAGCAGTACACCCTTCGCTTTATCTTGCTGCTATGGATGTGTATGGCAAAGCACAGGATTATGAAAAGATAGAAAAAACAGGGGAAAAAGTTCTTGAGAAGGTTAACAGACAATTGAAGATCAGAGCAGAGATATGTTTGAAAGCCGCATATGCTTCATTCCGTCTTGGACATGAAGAAAAAATGATGAAGTTTTGCTGGGAGTGTTTCTGCTCAGAGTCAACAGAGAAAAATTTTCTGCGTCTGTTTGGGACAAAGGAAATGGCAGCGCAATATGGAATGCGTGGAAAAGAAGTGCTTAAAAACAGAATCAGGGGAAATTGTGAAAATGATATAAGGAATACAGAACTGCACCGGAATATCATAGATGGTTATAGTTATTATTTTCTTAGTTTTTATATGGGGGATTTTATATCTGTGAAATCAGCATCTAAAAATCCGGCGGGTTCTCTGGGATGGAGTTCTTCTTTTATTCGCTATGGAATTCGGTTGTTTTTGCTCTATTTATATAGTAAATCTCTGCCCTCTAAAGCCGCGGGGAGTATTGCGAATTATGTTGGATTCCCAGATATGAAAGATGCTGATTGTGTAATGGGATTTGAGCAGGAAATAATAGAAGAGAGCCAGTTGCATAAGGTAAGTGTATTCTGGAATTATTTTCAGAGATGGAAAGCGTATTACCCGATCGAACAGGCAGAAAAGAAGAGTATTCTGTCTTGGGCGGAAAAAACGGTATATAGCAGAGCGGATGCAATCGTGTCAGGAAAGCATCGAAATCAATACGCAGAAGTTGCGGTTTTGCTGGCAATGGTAGGAGAAATCAAGGAAGATATGGGAACGGCGAGAGCCAGAGAAGAAATTTTTGCGGAGTATAAAAGAAAATATCCAAGACATTCTTCGTTTCAGAAAGAGATGAAATACTATTTTGATGTAAAGTGAAGGTGTCGGGGAGTTTGTCTGGAAAGATATTTCATGAATTAAAAATGGAGAATAGAGTAAAATGGGAATGCTTCAAAAAAAAGAAAACAAGGGACTGACATATTATGAGGTAATGCATGGAAACAGGAAAACTGGAAGAGTTGAAGAGATATCAGACAGGAGAAAAGCGGGGAGAGAAAATATATGGTTGACTGGAGAAAAATTCCTAAAATAGATGCACATATTCACTTGACTCCAAAGGATGTCATAGATGCTAATATAGATTATGACGGAAGATTTATTGTGAATGGTTCTATAGATGATTATGAAAAAATAATGAAAACATATAATATTGAATGTGCTTTTATTATGCCATTTAATGATCCATATATGCTTTCTATGGAACCAGCAGTGGAAGCAGTGAATAAGAATATGAAAAATATGCGAATGATCATAAAATTCTCATAGAACTCCATTCTTATCCAAGGGAGAAATTATTGGATGATGTATGTTCTCCTGCCAGGATTAGAAATGTAGTTGGAAAATATTCAAACCTTAGATTGTCAATTGCTCATTTGGGTGGATTCCAATATGAAGAATTATATGGATTAAATGCATACTTTAATTTATCAGCGGTCTTACCTGATTTGGTGGATAGAATGGGCATAGAAAATACGAATATAGTTTTGCGTTCTTTAGGGGTTGAAAAGTTAGTATTCGCAACAGATTATCCCGATAGCAGAAGCATACGTGCAATAGAAATTTACGATACATATTGTGATATTTTGGGACAAATGGATTTTACACAAGAAGAAGCTGAAAATATTTGTAAATATAATGCTTTAAGAATGTCAGGGTTGCAGTAAGCAGATATGAAGAAGGGACTGCCTATTCCGACAGTCCCCCTGTTTCAAGTATCATCCTCCCGATTTTTTCTGTTTCATTCTCTTAATGACTTTCAGTCGTGTGAATTCTTCCCGTTCTTTTTCTTCCAGTGCATTGGTGATATTGTAAACCAGTTCCGTATACATTGGAATGGTGATATTTTGCAGCGCATTTGCCCGCTTCTGTGTCTTTTTAATGTTAGTGGCAAGGCGATATGCTGCGTTTTCCACCATGGAAAGTTTTACCGTCAGATCTTTTACTTTTCGGAATGCATCTGCAGCCAGGTCTACGCTCTCGCGGGTTGTACTGAAAGCGTAGGTCGGCGCAGGCACGGAAGGGGTGTATTTTACGTGGGGAATCTCGGTTCCCATAATACTTCTGGTCTGAATGGTGATGGAGTTTTCAATCGGAACGGTATAGGCAATCTGAGAGACCATGTTGATACCATGCTCGATATTGGCACGCTGCAGGCACTGATACGCATAGGTAAAGGTGCTGTCGATCTCATCCTGGATATCTCGCGCCTCATCGATCAGATCCATCAGTTCCCGGATCAGAATATTTCGTTTTTTGTCCATCAGCTCATAGCCTTGTTTTGCAAGGGTGAGGGAATTTTTGGCAAGCATGAGATTCCCTTTGGTAGGAAATGTACGCGGATCCATATAACCCCTCCTTTAGTTCTGATTTGCGATGGAGCCCGGACTGGATGTGGCAGTCGTGGTGTCATCGTAAATTGTTGGATGATAGTATTTATCCAGAATCTTTGTATCCACACGGTCGAGCTCTTCTTTTGGAAGACGTCCCAGAAGCTCCCATCCAAGATTTAAGGTTTCTTCCATGGTGCGGTTTTCCTCCGGTCCCTGTCCGATGTATTTCTCCTCAAACTCTTTTCCGAATGCCAGATATTGCTTGTCGATCGGAGAAAGTTCGTCTTCACCGATAACAGAAGCCAGGTTTCTTGCATCGCCTACTTTGGCATAGGCTGAGAATAACTGGTTTGCCAGATCCTGATGATCTTCTCGTGTATATCCGGCTCCGATTCCGTCTTTCATCAGACGGGAAAGAGACGGCAGGATACTGATCGGAGGGTAGATGGACTGTCCGTTTAATGTACGGTCCAGTACGATCTGTCCTTCGGTAATGTATCCGGTCAGGTCAGGAATCGGGTGCGTGATATCATCGTTTGGCATGGTCAGGATCGGAAGCTGCGTCACGGAGCCATTGACACCCTGTACGATACCGGCTCTTTCATAAAGTGCAGCAAGTTCACTGTACAAATATCCAGGGAATCCTTTTCGGCTTGGAATTTCTCCCTTAGAAGAGGAAACCTCACGCATGGCTTCAGCGAAAGAAGTCATATCAGTCAGGATAACCAGAATGTGCATATTTTGTTCAAATGCCAGATATTCTGCCACGGTCAGTGCAACCTTCGGCGTAATCAGACGTTCCACGACAGGATCGTTTGCGAGGTTCAGAAACATGGCAACGTGGTCGGCAACGCCGCTTTCTTCAAAAGTTCTGCGGAAGAAGTCGGCAACATCATGTTTGACACCCATGGCGGCAAATACAATGGCAAATTCTTCATCGGAATCATCTCCGAGAGACGCCTGCTTTACGATCTGGGCTGCCAGCTGGTCATGAGGAAGTCCGTTTCCGGAGAAGATCGGCAGCTTTTGACCGCGGATCAGGGTGGTCAGTCCGTCGATTGCAGAAATTCCGGTGCGGATATAGTTTCGCGGGTATTCCCGCATGACCGGGTTGAGCGGCAGGCCGTTGACATCTCGTTTCAGCTTGGAAACAATGGGACCCAGATCGTCAATGGGTTCTCCGATTCCGTTGAATGTACGACCCAGCATATCCGGGGAAAGTGCGATTTCCATCGGATGTCCGGTCAGTCGTGTGTGTGTATTTTTCAAAGACATGTTCTCAGAGCCTTCAAAGACCTGAATCACAGCTTTGTCTTCATATAGTTCGATAATTCGTCCAATCTTGCGTTCGGATCCACCTATGACAAACTCTACGATCTCGTCAAAGAAAGCTCCCTGTACGCCCTCCAGAGCAATCAGAGGGCCGTTAATGCTGCTGAGTCCTAAATATTCGATTGACATGAGCGAAATCCCTCCTTATGCGTTCTTTTCCAGTACATGCTGGTAAAATGCGTCAATGTCTCGGTGATACTGGGCAAACAATTCCAGCCGGTCGTTCGGTACATCATATTTGATGGCAATGACGCGGTCGAAAATATTTTCCGATTTGAGGACGGACATGGGGTGTCCCATCGTTACCAGTGCGCGTGCCTGTTTGTAAAGATATAAAATCGTATCCATCATTTTGAACTGCTTTTCCATGGATACGCAGGTATCATCCTTGTGGAATGCGTTCTGCTGAAGGAATCCCAGACGGATGACTCTGGCGATTTCCAGGATCAGCTTCTGATCGTCCGGCAGCACATCGCTTCCGATCAGTTTGACGATTTCCAGAAGGCTGCTCTCCTGATTCAGCAGCGCCATGAGGCGGTTTCGATAGTCTACGAATTTCGGCGATACATTGTCCTGATACCAGGGCGAGAGGTCGTTCAAATATTCACTGTAGCTGGTAAGCCAGTGGATGGCAGGGAAATGTCTTGCATAGGCAAGGCTTTTGTCCAGTCCCCAGAAACAACGCACGAATCGTTTGGTGTTTTGTGTGACCGGCTCGGAGAAATCACCGCCCTGTGGAGAGACCGCTCCGATGATGGTGACAGATCCGTCAGTCCCGTTTAAATTGTGCATCATGCCGGCGCGCTCGTAAAATCCGGACAGCCGGGATGCAAGATAAGCCGGGAAACCTTCCTCTGCCGGCATCTCCTCCAGACGGCCGGACAACTCACGCAGAGCTTCTGCCCAGCGGGAGGTGGAGTCCGCCATGATCGCTACATCATATCCCATATCCCGGTAGTATTCTGCCAGTGTCAGACCGGTGTAGATGCTGGCTTCACGGGCAGCAACCGGCATGTTGGAAGTATTAGCGATCAGTGTAGTGCGGTCCATCAGAGGATTTCCGGTCTTTGGGTCGATCAGTTCTCCAAATTCCTCCAGAACCTGTGTCATCTCGTTTCCACGTTCTCCGCATCCGATATAGATAATGATATCAGCGTCAGACCACTTGGCAATCTGATGCTGTGTCATGGTCTTTCCGGTTCCGAATCCGCCGGGAATGGCGGCAGTTCCGCCTTTGGCGATTGGGAACATGGTATCAATGATACGCTGTCCGGTGACAAGTGGGATTGAAGCTGGAAAACGATGGCTTGTCGGGCGGGCAGTACGGATTGGCCAGCGCTGTGCCATTGGAAGCTGTTTTTGATCTCCGCTGGAAAGTTCCAGTGTGATCAAAGGCTCTTCAATTGTGTACGCTCCGTCCTCCACGATTTGAATCACGGTTCCCTCCAGATCAGGCGGTACCATACATTTATGCGTGATCGCGTGAGTTTCGGGTACTTCTGCGAAAATATCTCCGCCGTGGAGATAGTCTCCCACAGAAACGGTGATGTGGGCGGCCCATTTTTTCTCTTTATCCAGAGAGTCAACGGAAACACCGCGGGTGATAAACGCTCCCCCGGATTCTGCGATCCGCTCCAGAGGGCGTTCGATTCCGTCAAAAATGTTGTTTAAAATTCCGGGCGCCAGTGTTACAGACACCGGATTTCCCGTTGCAATGACTTCTTCGCCGGGGCGAAGTCCGGTTGTTTCTTCGTAGACCTGAATGGTGGTCATGTCTTTATCCAGTGCAATGACCTCGCCGACCAGCTTTTCCCGTCCTACATATACCATTTCAGACATACAAAATCCGGTATTGCCTTTCAAATAGATGACAGGCCCGTTGATTCCATAAATTCTTCCAGTCTTAAACAATGCTGTCACCTCCTGAGAATAAGAATTTGTCGTATTCGTTGCGCAGTGCGGTCTTAAAAGAATGATCGATCAGAATATTGCGGCTGCGGATGACGGCACGGATACCGCCTGTAAAGTCTTCCGCACTGATCGTCAGGTGGATGCCGGTGGCATCTTCCAGAGAAGAACGCTTTTCCTCATCTGAAGGATTGAGATAGATCGTCATCTCTTCTCCGTTTGCGAATACGATCGCATTGTGAATACAGCGGAGCAGAAAATCATCGTATTCTGCGGTTTTCATATAATCATTTACCAGGGCGTATGCCTCCTCAAAGATCTTGTCTTTTAGTTCCTGCTGAATGCGGCCCTGGCGGCGTTTTAAATCCAGCTGGGCGCGCGCCATTGCCTGGTTTTTCTGCTGTCTGGCATTAACAGTTTCCGCTTTGATACGAGTCTGCATCTGTCGTTTTGCTTCAATTTTATGGTCTTCAAATACTTTTTCCAGTGCATCACGGTAAGAGTCAATAATGGCATTGCTCTCGGCTCTTGCTTCTTCCATGGAAGTCGTGCGCAGATGGTTGATCTTTTCTTCTAAAGTCAAGAGGATCTCCTCCTTTAAAAATTTTTGCCTTACAATTTCAGTCCGATGGCTTCGGTAATATATGAGGTGATAAAGTCTTTTTTGCGTCCCGTTCCGTGCCGGTCCGGGATTTCGATCAGCAGAGGGATTTTTCGATCCAGACGGAATTCATCCAGAATGTCCGGAAATTCCCGTCCGAATTTTTCGGTCAGAAGTACAATGCCGATGGATTTGTCCTGCAGAACCTTTTCTAATTGTTCCCGCAGTTCCTTTCGTTCATGTACGACGACACCGTCCACACCTGCAAGGCGCATTCCCGTGTAAGTATCGACATTATCACTGATAAGAAACATTTTCATCTTAGAGTTTACCAAGGATCATGAAGGAGATGATCAGTCCGTACAGACAAACACCTTCCGCAAGACCTACGAAAATCAGAGATTTACCGAGTACACTGGAGTCTTCGCTGATTGCGCCTAAAGCAGCGGAGGCTGCACTTGCAACGGCAATACCACCACCGATACAGGAAAGTCCGGTAACCAAAGCAGCTGCGAGATAGCCGAGTCCGGTGGACAAAGAAGAGGAAGCGGCTGCGGCATCAGCGGCCTGTACCTGTGGGCCTGCAAACATCATGATGGAAGTAATCACGAATGCGCCAAAGAAGAAAAAGACATTCGTTCCGATGGCACGTTTGTATTTTTTTCGGTTCCTTTCCCCGATCAGATAGTATCCGAATGGGATGATAATGCTTAAGATCAGTGCTGCGATGAGAATAAGTTTTGTTGTAAGTGTCATAATTGGAATCCTCCTTTAAGAACGTTTCTTTTTTGTAGTTTGAGTTTTGGTATATGGGTCAAAAGCTCTTCCGCTTCCTTTATAGAAACGGCTGAACATCTCATAATATTCCAGACGGAGTACCTGAATTCCTACAATCAGGCCTTCCATACCGCATACGAACAGGTTGCCTAATACGACAACGATCCAGTTCGGGGAGCCGGATTCTGCGCCGGCGAGCATCAGCACGACTTCCATCATGGCAGCGTGGCTGACGGCAAATGCACCGATACGAACGAAAGAAAGGGTGTTGGAAAAGTAACTCAGCAAGGTTTCGAAAATCTCGAAAAATCCCTGTACAAAGAACATTGCCTTTCCTTCTTCCATCTTGTCTGCGCGTTTCTGGATCTTCCGCGTCAAAGGTTCCTTGAACAGAATGAGAAGCAGCGGAATGCCGAACATCACTGCAAGGACGATTCCTGCCGGTGTCTTGTGTCCTGTCATAAAAAGTACGATCGTTGCCACTGCGGAAGCGTAAAATACAAGGCCTGCCATTCCATTTGCGTCAAACCATGCATTTTCTACATCGTGAGACCGGAGCGCATTGACGATGTGCAGGATCATGGCGAGGATGATCAGCCCCATACCAAACGCTACGGACACGATAAATACAGTGTTCAGCTTACCGATGAACGGCAGTGTGGTCATGTGATCGATCGGCCTTAGCCAGATTGGTTCTATGATATCTTCAAACCCGAAAATACTTCCGAACATAAATCCGAAGATTGTAGAAAATACACCTGCACATGCAATAATTCCGGCAAGCGGTTTTTTCTTAAAATGATAGATCAGAAAACCACCAATCAACAGCAGCAGTCCCTGCCCCACATCACCGAACATAACTCCGAAAATAAAGGAGTAGGTGACAGCAACAAAAATAGTCGGATCGATCTCGTTGTGAGCAGGAAGTCCGTACATGCCGATGAACATTTCAAATGGTTTGAACAGCTTCGGGTTCTGCAGCTTGACCGGAGGATCTCCAAAATAAGTGTTCCGGTCTTCTTCCACGACAACAAATACCTTGTCATCATCCTTGACTTCTTCCATAAAGCGGGCAACGTCGTCTTCTGACATCCAGCCGCATAAAATGTAGTAGTCTTCTTTCTGATCTTCCATCCGGGCTGCCATTTTCCGGACATCGAAATTGTGGGCAAGCTCTTCCAGACGCTGCTTTGCAGCTACGATCTGAGGGGCTTTTTTGACAAGCATGTCGGCTGCCTCTTTATTTAGATCCTCAATTTTTCGAGAAATATCGGCAATCTGACGGTTTAGTTTCTGGCAGGCATCTGCCGGTGTTCCGGTGTATTCATCCGGAATGGTGATCTTTTCAAAATGCAGGGAACGGAATACAGCATCCACTTTCTGAGATTCTCCGGGTGAAACAAAATATGCACCGTAGAGATAGCTTTCGTCCTGTTCTCCTTTGACAAAAATTGCACCAAGATCATCGATCAGATATTTTTCCAGGCGGCCGTATTGTTCCACCGGAATCCGTCCAAACCGGTAGTTGATGTATTTGTAGCGCAGGATCCGGTCCAGTTCTCCGTCCAACGGACGAAATGGCTCAATGAGCTTTTGCTTGTTTGCAAGTGTTTCTGTCTCTTTTTTGAGCTTTTCTTTCTTTGCCTGGATCTTGAGATACGCCTCATTTGTAGTGCGGATCAGTTCGAAAATATCATCCAGACCAAGAGAGGTATCCGGGGAAATTTCATCGGCATTCTCCAGATATCCGGCGAATTCTTCGGCTTTGCCAAGTGCATCCTTGTAAGGATTGATCTCCACGAACGGCCGGAGATTATCCACAGTTTTTAATTCCGACAAAGCAGATTCGAGCTGAATCTCATATCTGGACAGATAGAGATCTGTCACCCGGTCGATATCATTTCTTGGGCCGGATATATTGATGAATTTCATTTTTACAATCATTAAATCTTTCCTCCAACATATCCTAAAGTCTCGCCAGAATTTAATCCGTAACGGATACATTCCATGGCGGTGGTCAGTTTTCGAAGTTCTTCTTCTTTTAAGAAGAGATACATGTTGATCGAAGCAATCGAATAGGGATTCTGTCTCCGGTCAGCTGTATATAGATGGTACAGACAGTCCTCATACATCTGCTCGATCGTTAAGTCCTGCTCAAAATTATAATGTCTTGCGTATGGCGTCTTTTGAAGGACAGCAAAAAACTCATCCATATTAGACGCTTCTGCCATGGCTTTGATCTGCTCCACAGAAATCCGGTAATGAATCGGAATCAAAAGGGAGTAAATATCGGCTTCCTTCAAATTAAAATGCTTCTTGGCCCGGTAGATCCACTGCATATTCAGCAGATCGATCTTGGAGCCGCAGTCTCTGGTGAAAAGCTCCAGTTCTTTTTTTTTCAGAAACTTTTTGCGCTCTTTCCACATGGCGGTAAAATAATAAAGGTTCAACGCAAGATCGTAATCAAACAGGGTGACAGACTGACTGTCTTTTAGTTTTTTCAGCGGTTGGTAATACTCCGTGCCTTTCAAATTTTCTACGAGCTGGTCCGTTGTTCTGGAGGTGATCAGCTTTTCAATGGAAATCTGCGAGTATTTGTCAAAAAACGGCTTCTTGTGATTCAGATCAAATGGTTCCTGATAATGATTGATGACAATGCGCAGGCAGTAATTGATCAGGTCCACCTCATACCGCTTTAAGTAAAGTTTTAAAAACTTTCTCTGATTCGGTCCGCAGAAACGGTAAATCTTTGTGTAATCGTGGTACAGCGAGAGAATCAGCACTTTTTCGATGTTGCCTCTGTGCAGCATGGTCTCATCCATATCCTGAAGTACATCCTGATAGGAAGAATTTGTATTTAAATAGGAAACCAGTTCGGTGACACTTGTAAGAGCTGATATTTCCTCAAACTGTTCATCTGTGAGCAGTCTGGCTTCCATGGCCCGCAGCTTGGTGATGATCCCGCTGTATTCGAGTAAGTTTCCCATATGCTACACCTCTGTGATTCGTTTTAAAATTTCCTGTGCATAAAGTGTGTGCCTGCTTTCGTATTCTTTCTTGAGTGCAAGTACACAACTGTCGTTTGATTCTGCCTGCTGATCTAAGAGAGTCTGCGTATCTGCTTCCAGAGCTTCCCGGATTTTCTGCAGATGTGTCTGTGTCTCTTGTTCCAAATCCAGATCAAACTGCTTTCGCTTTTCTTCATATTCTTTATCCAGGACGGATTTTTGAAGTTCCGCATGTTCTGCGATCGCAGATGCGGCAGATTCGATCTCCGTCAATTTGTTAATAATAGACTCCATAAAAAGCCCCCTTTTTAGTCAGAATATATAATACACTATCATACACCTTTTGGCTGAAAAAACAATCACTTTGTCGATTATTTTAACACTTTTTATCAAAAATCATGTGAGAATAATCAAAAATTTAAAGAGCTGTTGAATGGTAAAAAAATAGATTTGTACAAAATTATTAAAAATGAACATTAAAAAGCAATATATTATATAAAAATGACAAGAAAACGCTAGAAAATAGGGGGGTAAAATATAATAAAAATGATAGGTATACTGTGGAAAAAATATTCTTTTCACAGTGTAAATTTGGGGCAAAACAAGGAGGAACACTATGAAGAAGAAAGGGAAAAAAGGTCTTGCAGTGGCAATGACGCTGGCAGTCACCATGACTTCCGTGCCAACAGTTTTCGCAACAGATGAAGAAAGTCAGCTTATGACATTGCCGGAAAGACCAAATGAGGAAAAGGCAAAAGAGACTGTCTGGAAGTATGAGAAGCTGGATCAGGCACCGATGAAAGAAAGTGTAAAGGCAAGTTCGGAGAATACGCCAGAACAGTATAATGAGGGACCAGCAAGGCTTGCGTTTGACGGAAGCAATACAACGGCATGGCATACCGCTTATGGAACACATCAAGGACCTTACACAATTGAATGGGGACTTGGTGATACATATAACGTAGGAAAGATTGACTATACCCGCAAAGCAGACGGTGCAAATGGAACTTGGAAGAATATTAAAGTAGAAGCTAAAAAAGCTGATGAAACTTGGGTAGAAGTATGTACCAAAGAGTTACAAGAGACAGCAATGGGGGCAACTACGGAGATTACATTTGAGCCAGTGGAAGCAACAGCATTGAGAGTGACTGTCACAGATAGTTATAATAAAGAAGCTAACAATAAATACGCTTCTGCTGGAGAAATCAATGTTTATAAAGCGACAAAAGATGTGACGCTGGTAGATCCGATCAAAATATTACCAGAGGAAGGAAAGTCCACTACAATGAAAGAGGGCGAAACTCAGACGATGAGATATGAGTTGACTGAGGAAGCTCAGGAAGCAGGTGGAACTGTAAAATGGAGAGTTCAGGAAGGCAGTGTTCTGAATGTAGATGAAAACGGTGTTGTAACAGCAGTAGGAGAAGGAAAAGCGAATGTGTCGGCTGACTATAGGTTGGGCAATACATCTTATAATGCTTATGTAGAGATTACTGTAGAGAAGATAGAGGCAGACTGTGTGATCAATCTGAATGGAACACAGTATACTGCTAATAGTCTGGAAGAAGCGGTGAAGCAGTCTGGACAGACCGAGTTGACTAGTGTGAAGTTTGAAAGCGGTGTTATCAGAAAAGAAGATTTTGATTATTTGAAAAAAGTGAAACGTATTCAATATACTTTGAAAGAATTTAGTATTGGCGATGAAGTTGTTTTAAGAGGGCTTGATGGAAATGCAATTCCATTGAAGGCTTTTTATGCATCTTATCCGGGATACAGTTTAGAAAAAGTATATCTTGGAAAAAATGTAAAGGGTCTGAAGATGAACGCATTTGGAATGTGTACCGATATCTCCAGTTTTGAAGCACCTGGCTTGGAATGGATGGATGGCAGTGCATTGGATCGTGTAAATGGATTGACAGAATTTAGCTTACCGTCTTTGAAAGTGGTAGAAAGTCCGTTATTTGGTACAATGAGTAACAGAAAATCAAACACTGTAAAACTGCCGGCAGTGACAGAGTTTGCTAATGATGCGTTCTCAGAATTGACAAAATTAACAACATTAGAACTTGGTGCAACGCCTCCGACTGTACAGATTTCCGGAAGAGATTTGGAATTTGCGTCAGGTGTTGTAGACAATCTGAAACTTGTGATCCCGGAAGGTGCTTTGGATGCATATAAAGCAAGTCCTGGATATAACGAAGAAAATAATACATGGTATGGAATTAAACTTTCAGAACCACAGGAAGAAGTTGCAGTCAATGTGACTGTAAACGACAAAGCAGTGGAAGGTGCCAGTCTGGAAAAAGCAGTTGCAGCTTCTGGTGTGGCTGTAGATGAGGTGACGTCTCTCGTTATCAATTCCGGAAAAGTGACACAGGATGATCTGGCTTATTTGAAGACGATTCCAGAAATTGAAACATTTGAGATGAATGTAGGTGAAAACCTACAGTTGATTGGAAAAAATGGACAGCCTACAACTGTCTTAAGTGAGGCAACAGCAGTGCTTGAATTCGCAGGTAAACCTTCAGGGCATAGCCGTGCAACAATCACAACAATTACGCTGGGTGGAATTACAGAGGTTGAGTATGGCGGATTGAAAGGTTATGCATCTGCAGAAACAATCAGCATGCCAAATGTTATTACAGTAGGAGAACGTGCATTTTGTTTGGGAGAATGGTTGGAGACATTAGATCTCTCCAGTGCTGTGACGATTGGATCAAATGCATTTAATGGATGTACAAATCTGGAAAATCTTACAATGAATGCAGTTGAAACATTGGGAGAAGGTTCCTTTAAATACACAGATGAACTTGATAATCTGACACTCCCGGCAACGATTAAAACGATTGATGATATTCGATTTGGAATTTGTAAAAATGGAAACAAGAGTGGTGCTAAAATTAAGATATTAGCAACAACACCTCCGACAGTGGATCGTGGTGCGTTTGATGGTGTATCCAGTATCACACACCCTGCTACAGTAACAGTACCAAGCGGAGCGCTGGCAGCATATGTAGCGCAGGTTAATCCAAATGCAGATGTAACAAAAGTGTTGAAAAGAAGTGACACCAATTGGAATCATTTATATTTGAGAGAAGAAGGTTCCTCTTTGATTGAGTATAAGGCAAAATGTGGTACATGGGCAGATCAGTATGCATATGTGACTACAGGAGAAACAATCCCAGCAGAGAAAATGGCAGCCCTTCATAAAGATGATGAAAAGAATTTGAAAGAAAATGAAGAATTCAAAGGCTGGAATACGAAAAAAAATGGCGATGGGGATATGATTACCTCAGAAACAGTTGTATCAAAAGATATGATTATTTATCCGGTCATCGGAGAAAAAGCTGAGGAAATCAACATCACTGCAACAGTCAATGGCGGAGAAGCAATCGGCGCAGAAAGCCTTGCAAAAGTGATTGAAAAAGCAGGGGTAGACAGCGTAGATGTAGAGACTTTGACAGTAGATTCCGGAACAGTGACACCAGAAGATTTGACTACACTGTCAAGTCTGAAATATCTGACAGAGTTAGACCTCAATCTGGATGAAGATTTGAAAATGGTTGATGCAGAAGGAAATCCGACAACAGTATTGCCGAGTGGACAGTTTAAGGGTTCGGCATTGGAGAAAGTTTCTCTGAATGGATTCACAGAAATTGGAGCCTCTGCGTTTGCAAGATCAAATGATCTGGAAACAGTGGTTATGTCTAATGTAGTGACAATTGGAGGTTCAGCATTTGAAGAGACATCTGTAGAAGTGGTAACGCTTCCGGAATCTATCAAGAGCATTGGAAAAAATGCATTTGTTGGTAAACGAAATGGCAAGAGAGAAATGCATATTACAATCGAAGCTACAACACCACCGACAATTGATGGATCTTTTGCAAAACATGCGGATGCAGACGTAACAGTTCCAGATGGATGTCTTGGAAATTATATCAGTATAGATCTGGGCAAACCATTTAAAGATTCAGGAGATACAAAATGGGGTGGACTTCGTGTGATTGATAATGCACAGAAATTGATCACATACCATGGAGTAAACAGCTGGGATGTAATGTACGCTTACGTTGTAGATAATACAGCGATTACAGAAGGTAGATTCCCGACTACGTTTGAAAATGGAGATAAGATCTTAAGCGGTTGGAATACAGAAAAAGACGGAACAGGAACATCAGCAGATGCCAACACAGTTGTAACAGAAGACATGACTTTGTATGCACAGTGGAGTGATCCGGCAGTGGATCTGGATGTCACAGTATCTTACTCCAATGTAAATGAAGCAGGAGAAGTAACTTGGACAAATCAGGATGTGACAGTGACACTGACTGCAAACGAACCGGTGCAGTCAATCGAGGGATGGACTCTGGATGAAACACAGACTGTATTAACAAAAGCACACGACAAAAACGGAACTTATCATGTAACGGTGAGATCTGCAGATGGTCAGGAGAAAGAAGTAGAATACACGGTAAGCGGTATTGACAAGAAAGCTCCAAACATCAAGATTGGTGGAACTGGAAATGGAGAAAATTATCGGGAAATCAAATCCATTGCAATACACGATCCAGAAGGTATTTCTTATCTGATGATCAATGAGACCAAAACAGAGATCAACGATAAGTACAAATATTTCACAGATATCAAGGCTCTTGGAGTAGTGGAGGGTACGAATACAGCCGTTGTTGTAGATAACGCGGGAAATGAAACAAAGATTACCTTTGGCTATGACAAAACAGCGCCGACGTTCAAATGGATTGTAGATAACAATACACAGGCACAGTCTAAAGAAGTTCGTCTGGAAACAAGTGAAGAAATTCAGCTGCCGGATGAAGGATGGTCACTTAAGGGTGAAGAGAATGGCGTATTTGTTTACGTGAAGACATTCTATGCAAACTGGAAAGATAAAAACTTTACCGTAACAGACCTTGCAGGAAATGTATCAGAGCCACAGTTTGTAGAAGTAAAACGGATCGATAATTCGAGACCAACAGTTGTGGAACTGACACAGGATATTACAGACTGGACAAACAAAGACGTGACAGTGACAATTAAGACATCTACAGATTGTGTGGCACCGGAAGGATGGAAACAGGTTAATAAGAGAACATTCACAAAGGTATTTAATGCAAACGGAGAGTACAGTGTGACGCTGACAAGTGTGACAGGAGTGACAGGAGATGCTCATCTATTCAGTATCACCAATATTGACAAAGAAGCACCGGTTATTGATTATGCAGCTATCGAGTCAGCAAACGGATACAGAAAAGAGATCCCGGTCAATGAGGGTGAAGAGTATACCGAAGAAAAGTTGGTCGAGATGTTCACAAAACCAGAGTGGGTAAGTGACAATTCCGGGACAGCAACATTTAAGGTTGACAAATGGGGGTTGGAACACGGTCTGGATGGATATCAGCCATTTACATCCAAGACACCTGGTGAATATAAAGTTCGCTTCTATGCATACGATGCAGCTGGAAACAACAGCAGTTTTGATGTTTATGTGAAAGTATTAGAGCCGGAAGTAGAAGAACGCACGACAACAGTAAGTTATACGGTATTTATTGACGGCCGTGTTCGTACCGGACAGTGGACACATACAGGAACTGAGACGGGAGAATTTAGATTTGATCTGTCTATGGTAAAAAATCTGCCGGCAAGTTATGAACTGGAGGAGGGAGAAGAAGGATATCGGATGCTGCAGTATGGTGATATGACTTCGGTAACGTTCTACCTTACAATAAAATAAAGAGCAGAGTTTTTAGATTCTGTAAACAGTTTTAAATCCGCCTGAGCAAACGAGGGAAAATAAAATCTCCGTCTGGTCAGGCGGAAATTTTGTATAGAAAAAAATATTTATAAGAATTTTATTTTGGTATATTCTGGTTTTCTGCTATAATATAATGGTCCGTTGAAAGGACATTTGATTCAGGGGATACAGAAGGGAGTATAAGAGATGAGATTACGTAATATTCCGCGTGCGGAAGGGACAATACAGAGCCATCAGGCAGCAATCAAGCGGCCGGAAGATCAGAAAGGATGCTGGAAGCAGGTGTTTGGAAATGAGAATCCGATCTACATAGAGATCGGCATGGGAAAGGGTCGTTTTCTGTTAAATATGGCAAAGCAATATCCGGATATCAATTTTATCGGGATTGAGAGATATTCCAGTGTATTATTGCGTGCACTGGAAAAGTATGACACAGAAGAGTTTCAGGAACTGACAAATATCCAGTTTGTTTGCATGGATGCAAAAGAACTTTCGGAAGTGTTTGCAAAAGGAGAAGTGGAGCGGATTTATTTGAATTTTTCCGATCCATGGCCGAAGGCACGACATGCAAAGAGAAGACTGACTTCTACAGAATTTTTTGCCCGTTATGACAAGATCCTTGCAGAAGACGGGACAGTGGAGTTTAAGACGGATAACACAGAGCTGTTTAATTTTTCGCTGGAGCAGATCAGAGAATATGGATGGACAGTACTCAGCTATACATACGACTTGCATCATCATGAAGAGATGAATAAAGGAAATATTATGACAGAGTATGAAGAAAAGTTTTCTGCAAAAGGGAATCCGATCAATAAACTGATCGCAGGAAGAGGTACAGAAACACCGACAGAGTAAATTCACACCTTTCTCCATGCTGCATACAATAAAAGTGAGGAATACCCACAGTTGGAGAGCGGGCGATGGGGTGGAAAAGAAGCTGGAAAGAGAAACTGCGTCAGAAAATGTACTGCCAGGCAGAACTAAACAGACAAATATTATGTATAAAACGCTCATTAGAAGAAGTATGTGCGATACTCAATACAGGATGTTGCCGTAAATAATAAAAGTAAAAAGAGTAGGTGTTTGAGATGAAGATCAGAGTAACTGCGAAAAATTATCCACAGGAAGTACTGAGGTCTGAGACACCGGTTCTGGTAGAGTTCTTTGCTGTATGGTGCGGAAAATGCGCTATGATGGAAGATGTGCTGGATGAAATTGCGAAGGAATACGATGGACGTGTGAAGGTGTGTCAGATAGAGATTGAAGAATCAGCAGTTCTGGCAGCAGAATTTGAAGTAGGGATTGTTCCTGCGTTTGTGGTGTTCCGCGATGGAAAACCGGTGAATTATGCCAATGGTGTACTTGGGAAAGATGTTTTGATCAGAATGCTGGAAATCTGAAAAACAGCTTTCGGATGGAGAGAAATTCCTTTCAATCCGGAAGCTGTTGTGTATAATGATGATACCTGTAGCATTGTGTCCTAGGATTCAACAGAAGCAGATGAAAGGGATTATAAAACAGCAGTATCAGGAAAAAGGGGATAGATCCCACAGAGACAGACATTGTGTATGTGCCTGTCTTTTTTTGCAGAAAATTATCAGAAATGTGAGGAAAAAATGAGTATCAGTGTTCATGAATTCCTGGCAGTGGCAAGAGAATCGGAGGGTGTGAAAGAAGTAGCCATGTTGTGTGAAAAGCTATTATTCAGTGGGTGATTCGTGAACTGATTTACGACTGTGATAAATATGTAGATACATCAAGGCTGATTGTGTCAAAGCGTATGTTGGATGTAGCAGAAGTAAAATATTATCAATATGAACGGACAGGAAGAAAAATTGAAATAGGATTATAAAAGTGAGGCGTCAGATTTTGAATCTGCCGTCTTTTTGTATAAAAAATAGTGGATTTCACGAAAAAATATAATAAATTTCATAGAAAAATGAGCGGGCTTAATAAAATATGAAAATAATTTTCAACTCATTCTCCTGCTATTGTATGAGAAAAAAATGTGCTTTAAGATAAGCTTATTAAAAATAGAAACTCGGAAAGGAGAAAAATGTGTTTGAACATTTATTTAAACCATTAGGTGTTAACGGGATGATTTTGAAAAACAGAATCATTGCGACACCTACAGGAGATGATTTTGAAGAAAAAGCAATGGGTGGGGCTGCATTAGTAATAGCGGGGCATGCAATTGTAGAACCGGGAAGATCTAGCTTTGCGAGTCCGGATGAACCATACGCTTTTTCGAAGTATGAAAGAGAAGCTACGAGAGCGCGTGTACTTAAGGTTCATAGAGGAGGAGCGAAAGCATCAATTGAAATTTTCCATGCGGGGCAGGATGCAAGAACCGTGGATTATGCCAAAGGACCTTCCGCTTTTATTCGTTCGGATGGAGTAGAGGTAAAGGAAATGGATGAAAGCATGATGGAGGAAACTCTTAACTGGTATGCGGAGACTGCAGTTGGAGCAAAGAAGATAGGGTTTGATTCTATTTTTCTGCATTTTGGTCATGGATGGCTTCCGGCACAGTTTTTGTCACCTCATTACAATCACCGAACGGATGTATATGGCGGAACGATAGAGAACCGTTGCCGTTTTCCGCTTCGAATTTTGGAAAGAGTACGTAATGCAGTGGGGAGTAATTATCCTATTGATATGCGTATCAGTGCGTATGAATGGATTGATGATTCCATAAGTTTTGAGGATGTGATGTATTTTTTGAAACAGGCAGAAAAATATATCGATACAGTTCAGATTTCTTCTGGTATCGATAAAATTTTTGAAGCAAATATACATTGTATTACAACAAATCTGGAAGAAGAAATGCCAAATTTGGAATGGGCCAGGAGTGTGAAGAAGGAACTAAATATTCCTGTATCGGTAGTCAGTGCAGTTATGACTCCGGATATGGCAGAAGAAATTCTTGAAAAGGGATATGTAGATATGGTTGCTTTTGGAAGATCCCTGCTGGCAGATCCGTATTGGCCGAAAAAAGCGATGCAGGGGCATCCGGAGGATATTGTACCGTGTCTTCGTTGTTCTAATTGTTATCATATTTCAACAGATCATTGGAGTGTAGGATGTTCGGTCAATCCGAGTTACCATCATCAAGATTTTGTTCCGCCGGAAAGAGATATCATAAAAGCGAAGAAAGCAAAATATGTGGTAATAATCGGAGGCGGCCCAGCAGGTATGAAAGCGGCAATCACCGCTTATGACAGAGGGCATAAGGTAACTCTTATTGAAAAAGAGGCAGAATTAGGCGGAATGCTGAGGGTTATAGTAAAAGAAGGGCATAAAAAAGAGGTTCGTCGGCTTTTGCACTATTACCGTACACAAATAGAAAAACGAGATATAGAGATTTTATTGAATACGGAAGCGACACCGGATATGGTGCGTGCCTTTAATCCGGATTCACTGCTGATTGCATTAGGTGCAGTGGAACAGATTTTGCCAATTCAGGGAATACAAAATTCGAAAGTACTTTTAGCGACAGATGCGATCAATCATCCAGAGAGTCTTGGGCAAAAGATTGTTGTTCTTGGAGGTGGCAGTATTGGTTGTGAAATTGCACTGGGGCTGGCAGAAAAGGAAAAAGATGTTACCATTATTGAGATATCGGATACACTTGCAGGAAATGCAAACTCCTTGTATAGAGAGGCTTTACGACAGAAATTTTTACTCCATAAGAATATAAAAAGTTTAATTAAGAGCAGTTGTAGTCAGATAGGAGAAAACGAAATCCTATATAAGGATGAAAATGATGAAGAGAACAGAATTGCATATGATAATCTGATTCTTTCTACAGGTCTGAAATCGCAGAACGACTTGGTGGAAAGTTTCTATGAAGTTTGTAGAGATACGGTGGCCATTGGTGATTGTATTACGCCGTCAAGTATCATGAATGCAAATTTTGAGGGATATGTGAATGCGTTAAATATTTAGTTTTTTGCAAGTAATCAAAGGAGAAAAAGTAAATGAAAGATTATACAAAATTAGTTCAGGAGATTATTGCCGGTGTAGGTGGTGCGGATAATATTACGGATTGCATTCATTGTGCAACGCGACTTCGATTTACGCTAAAAGATGCATCTAAATTTAATCAGGAGGAATTAAAGGCGATTCAAGGAGTGCTTGGAACGCTGGTAGGATCAGGGTATTATCAGGTTCTGATTGGAACGCATGTCGGCGAAGTGTATGCACAGTTGATGGAAATTGCGGAAATGAAAGAAGGTAGATTGAAAAATGCGAAAATAGTTGCAGAAGTAAAAAAAGATGAAAAAAGTGAGAAGAAAACCGGATTGCTGGATCGATTTTCAAAAATGATGTCAGATGTATATGCACCGTATATTCCGATTTTGGCTACTGGTGGTATTGCCTCCGGATTGATTGGCTTATTGTCAAATATGGGGATTGTAGACAGCTCCGGTCTTACATATCAAACGTTTTATTCGATTTTTTATTCGCTGATTTATTTTTTCCCAATTCTGCTGGCATTTACAGCGGGAAAGCATTTTAAGTGTAATCCATATGTGGCAGTTACGCTGGGGGCGGCGATTATGTATCCTGGTGTGGCAGATCTTCTTGTAACAGGCGAGAAGGCCTCTTTACTGGGAATTAATTTTACAGCGTATAATTTCAGCGGTTCATTTATTCCAATCTTACTGAGTGTATTTTGTATGAGCTATTTTGAAAAATGGCTGAAAAAGGTTCTCCCGCAGATGACACAGTTTATTCTTGTCCCGTTTTTATGCCTAGTTATCTTTGTTCCACTGAGTATTCTTGTGTTTGGTCCACTTGGTGGATTGGCAGCGAATGGAATTAATGCTGTTTATGATATCGTAAGTGCGAATGGAATTCTTGTCTGTGTTGTGTTTGGTGCATTTTTCGCACTTGTTATTCTGTTTGGTATGCATTGGGCAGTTACGCCGATCCTTCTTGGTGTCATGGCTGAGCAGGGATTTGAACCGGCACTGGCAGCTGGTGGTATGGGAAACTATGCAGCACTTGGAATATGTCTTGCGGTTGCAGTTTTTGCAAAGAATACCGGAGATAAGACAACAGCAGGTTCTGCAGCATTTACAAATGCACTTTGTGGCATTACAGAGCCAGGCCTTTATGGTATTATTTTAAGAAGTAAGTGGCTTCTTGGTGTTATGGTTGTTTCCGGTGCGACAGCAGGATTGATTCTTGGGATTGGCGGTGTTGCAGCTACAAACTTTTCATTTTCGGGTATTCTGGCATTTAGTGGATGGTTTGGTTGTGTAAACTTCCCGATGTATTGTGTGGGAATTATTGTGGCGATAGTGCTGGGATTTGGATTTACTGCATTCTTGGTTAAGAGCGGTAAAGTAAAAGAATATAATTAAAAATCATTACGAGTAGTGGATTAACAGAGATACTCCCCTCTTTCTTTCTGGCGCTTTCTTTGTTAAAATAAATGCAGAATTTAGAATGACGATAACACATATGCGCCGATGAAAGAGGGGAAAATTATGATTATAGAAAAGTTGATGAAACAAACAGACTTTACAGAGGTGGAAAAGAGCATAGCAGATTATCTGCTGAAAAATGGATTTGATGTAGAAAATATGTCGATTTTATCTCTGGCACAGGTAACATTTTCTTCTCCTGCTACGATTACCAGATTTTGTCAGAAACTGGGGGTGGAAGGGTATAAAAAATTTCAAATTTTGTTTCATTCAGAATATGAAGTTTTTATAAGTCAGGGATTTGTAGATGTGAATTATCCGTTTTCAGGAAATGATTCTTTTGAGCAGATTGCCAGAAAACTGGCGAAACTTAATAGAGATACAATAGATAAAACGATAGCCGGTTTTGATTATAATCAGTTACGAAGAATTGTCCATCGCATGAATCGGGCAGATATGATCAATATATTCAGTGTTGGTACATCTGCTACAGTGGCTATGGAGTTTCAACAGAAAATGTTGCGTTTTGGTCGAATTGTAAATCTGACCATGAGTTCTTGTTTTTTGCCAGGCTATGCGCTGACGGGAACGGAACACACCGTGAATCTTATTATCTCTCAATCTGGAGAAAACAGGGATGTAGTTGAAAGCCTACGTCTGTTACGTAAAAAAAAGAGATATTGTGTAGGTATCACAGAAACACCTAACAGTACGGTTGCACAGATGTGTCAGGAAGTGATTCTGGTTGATACAGAGGAAGAGGATTCCTATGAGTCTAAGATTGATACATTTGCAGTGTATGGTGCCTTTCATTTTATACTCGATTGCATCTTTTCTTTTCTGTATCAGCTGGATTTTGACAATAATAGAAAGCAAACGAAAGAAAAAGCATATACCATCAATGAAAGTAAGAAATAATTTCAGAATAAGAAAAAAGAGGGATTATCATGTCATTCAGAAAAGATTTTTTATGGGGCGGGGCATGTGCAGCCAACCAATTTGAGGGGGGCTGGAATATCGGAGGAAAGGGGATTTCTGTTCCGGATTTGTGTACTAATGGAACAAAGACTCAGCCAAAATGTATCACGGTACAGCTGGATTCGGGAAAGTTTTATCCCAGCCATGAAGCCGTTGATTTTTATCATCGCTATAAAGAAGATATTGCGCTATTTGCTGAAATGGGGTTTAAAGTATTTCGAACCTCTATTAACTGGACAAGAATTTATCCGACAGGGATGGAAAGCATTCCAAATGAGGAAGGTCTTGCATTTTATGAAAATGTATTTAAAGAATGTAAAAAGTATGGAATTGAACCGCTGGTTACTCTAAGTCATTATGAAATGCCGTATGCGCTGGTAGAAAAATACAACGGATGGGCTGGTGAGGAAGTGATTGCTCTATTTGAGCGTTATTGTTATACAGTATTTGAAAGATATCAGTATCTAGTAAAATACTGGCTTACCTTTAATGAAATCAACGGGGGAGTGACACCATTAGGAACGACACTTTCCCTTAGTACGGTAAAGGGATATAACGGACCTGTTGCAGAGATTGAGATCAGTTCCCAACTGCGGTTTGAGGCACTGCATCATCAGTTGATTGCATCAGCAAAGGTAGTTGCTTATGCACATAAACATTATCCTGATTTCCAGATGGGGGATATGAATGTATTCCTGACGGCATATCCGCTGACCTGTGATCCGAGAGATGTACTGGCTACACAGAAACACAATAATCTAATTAATTGGTTTTGCTCAGATGTGCAGATTCGAGGAGAATATCCGACCTATATGGAGCGTTACTTTAGGGAACAGAACATCCGGTTGAATATAAGTGAAAGTGATAAAGAAATTTTGAAAAAAGGAACTGTGGATTTTTACACTTGTTCTTATTACATGTCATCCTGTATTACAATTCATCAGAATAAAGAAACGGTAGAAGGAAACCTTGCAGGCGGGGTGAAGAACCCTTACTTGGAAGCATCTGACTGGGGATGGCAGATTGATCCCGAGGGGCTCCGTTACACACTGAATGAGATATATGAACGTTATGGGATTCCAATCATGGTGGTAGAAAATGGTCTTGGAGCGAAAGATGAAAAAGATGAAGATGGACGGATTCACGATAGTTATCGGATTGACTATCTGCGTAAGCATATTGAGGCAATGCGGGAAGCTGTAGAGGACGGAGTGGATCTTATGGGATATACTCCTTGGGGATGTATTGATTTGGTCTCTGCTTCTACGGGAGAGATGGCGAAAAGATATGGCTTCATATATGTAAATAAATTTGATGATGGAACGGGAGATTTTTCAAGAGAAAGAAAAGATTCTTTTTACTGGTATCGGCAAGTGATTGAGAGTAATGGAGAAGATTTGGAGTACCGGGAAGGGAAATGAATAGATAAAGATTATATTTTCCCATACCTGATAAAGAAAGAATAAGTTTGTGTATAGAATATAAAATGTAGCAGAAATGAATTGAGCAAAAAAGGCAGTCCCGATGTGGAAAGAAGGCTGACAACGATAGTTACAAATTTAAGAGGTGTGTTCAGAATACAATTCACACAGCAGATAGTTGTGCATCTGCTCTTATCTCTGAGAGCGTATATATTAGATTGAACGTCCTGAAGTCGGTATTCAAGATTTTAATCAGGATGTAGAATCAAAGCAAGTGTTTTAAAAAAGTATGTTGATGAACAAAATAGAATAGCGGAGAGAGACTTAGAAGATGGGAATCTGGAGAAAGAGATTGGCAGTTTTAAATTTCTACTGATTTGCTTTGTGAGCGGGATGGAGACAAATTTGCTCTCTCTTGGCATGGCTTTTATATTAGAAATCTGGCGGTCTCAGCAGGTGCATCGGGAGCAATTTTTGGCTTGCTCGTGGTAGTTCGGTGGTTTGTGATTTGTAACAGTGGAAAGGGCGGAAGGCTCACTGAAAGAAGAATGCTGTCAATGCAGCCGGTTTATTTGTAAAGATAGTCCTGCTATTTTTTCAATTCCATCAACTACTACATTTTCTTAGCTAACATATATTGGGTGGGAACAGTAACGTGAAAATTTAAAAAATTACAAAAAAATAAAAAAATACTTGATTTTTTATAAAGAGTAATATATAATAATTCTTGCGTTACAGATTAAGTAACAACATAAGGATGCGCGATTAGCTCAGTTGGTAGAGCACCTGACTCTTAATCAGGGTGTCCAGGGTTCGAACCCCTGATCGCGCACTTAGAAATCACTGTTTTTGCAGACCAGAAGCTGCGGGGGCGGTGGTTTTTTGTGCGTAAAATGGCGGCTTTTGGCATTTCAATCATTGAAGGAGAAAATCGGAAAGGCGGACAAGAGAATCTGAAGAACAGTCATGTTTGTCGCGGAATTGGTCGCAAAGTGGTCGCAAGCCAAGTAAAAAGACCGAAATAACAGAATATCATTTGCATAGACAGTATTGGGAAAAGAGATTTGTATGTTCCTGATACTGTCTTTTTTATAAACGTATATTATTTTTTAAATATAAATGTAAGAAAAGAGGTGAATGGAATGTACATTAAAATTTACACAAAAAGTCAACTGATTCTTTTAAGACGATTGAAACCATTGTTGAAAAAGAAATATCAACTTCCAGATGAGATTATGGATAAGATAGAAATAATCCTAAAAGACAGGAAGCTGGGGAAAAGCGGTTTTGTAGCCATACTCCTAGAACCAATCACAAATGATATAACAGGTATCAAAGATATCCTCGATTGCTATCCACGAAAACTACATATTGGAGAAGATATAGAGGATGTATCTGTCATTGATGATGGAAGCTGGTTAACAAGGTATAGAGAATGGTATCTGGATACATTAAAATTGCAAGACGATGGAAGTAAGGTATATGCCATTTATTCCATGACTTTAAAAGCCTTGTATGGAGAAGAACATTAACTACTCTTCTATCATAGGTGGAATGTATTCAATTAGTTCATAAAGGTCACAATCCAGCACATAACATAATCTCAATAAAATATCAATATCTAAACGTTGGATTTTATTGTCTCGATAATTTCTTAATTGTGTCCTCTGCATTTCAGCACGAAAGGATAATTGATTTAAAGAGATATTTCTTTCTTTTAAAATATCATCCAAATGTATCAAGATTTTCCCGTATGATTCTTGTCCAGACGGAAGATGACGTAATGGATTTTCTTTTTTCATGTGTATTTACCTCCATGAAATCATTATATTTTAGTATGCCATTAGTTGTAAGAATCATAAATATATGATATATTTATATATGGGTAGATATAAGCTCATACAAGAAATATAAAAGTTATGAAAAGGATTGACAAAAGAAAAGAGGTGAAAGGGATGTTTTATTATTGTGCAAAATGCGCCAACATCGAAAACATAAATGCGAAAGACAATCAAGCGGTATGTAAGGTTTGCGGAAGTGACATGAAGCCTGTATCGCAGGAGTATCTGATGGCAAATGGTTCATTCTTTAAATCTCAAGAGTCTAGGAACGAACTCATTCAAGCAATCGAATCTGGTGAAAACTATGATTCTGAGATAGGCGGTAAAAAAGAAGAAATCAGGAAAGAAAAGGAAGTGAAAGAACAGGAGCGTATTGACGAGACAAATGAGAAAATGCGACAAGAGCAGTTTCACATGTCATGCCCTGTTTGTGGAAGTAAGAATGTCCAAAAAATTTCAACAGTAGGAAAGTATGCGAAAATAGGAGTTTTTGGAATCTTAGGAGCAGATGATTTAGGAAAACGATGGAAATGTAATGTCTGCGGAAGTAAATTTTAAAGGAGCGATAAAAAATGGGAATATTAGATAAAGCTTTAAAAACAGTAAAAAATGTAGGTGACAGCCTTGCGGAGTCAGCAGTAAATGTAGGTTCATCAGCAGGTACATCTGTACAAGACAATGCGGAATTAAATTCTTTGAAAATGCAGATTAACGTAATCGAACAAGAATTAGATGCTGCATATGTACAGATAGGAAAGAAATATGTTGATTATGTTGTAAAAACAGGTGATATGGGTAATCTCGATATTGCAGATTTGTTGACTATGATGGATCCAAAACTGACAAGAAAACAAGAATTAGAAGAACAGTTGATTGAACTGGAAAAACGTATAAAACAAAATGCAGTTCTAAGAGAGAAGGCAAAGGTAGAGGCAGATTTTGAAGAAGAACAAACAAAATTAGATCGTGCACTTGCAATGGATGTCATTACTCAGGATGAATACAATTTCAAAATCAGCGTAGCCAAGAAAAAGGTAGATAACTTTGAAGAAATCAGAAGAGTCGAACAACAATGTGAAATGGGTATTATCACAAAAGAAGAAAAGAATGCAAAAATAGATGCACTTACAAAATAAAGTGTAAAAATAAACTGATATTCAAGTGAAATATCAGTTTATTTTATTAAATACAAAGAAATGGAGTATTGAGGTATGAAAAGAAGAATAGGGTTAATTGTCATAATTATGATGCTTGGTTTAACTGGATGTAAAAACAAGAACGAAGAAGTGGTTGATAATGCTTTGGTGGATGTACAAAATCAAGAAGTAAGTGACGAAGATGTAGAAGAAGCTATAAGGAATCGTGAATTTGAGGATGCGAAAAATTTAACTTTAAATAATAAAAAGTATAAAAATTTGAACAAAGGACTCAGCACATTTTTAGATGTACGAAATAGAATGATTATGCAATACATACATGTAGTACTTGACCCGGATTTAGAGACAGAACTAGAAGCGGATTTAAAAAGGTTAAAAGAAATTCCAAAGGATTACAAAAAATATTCGGAATTAAAAGAAGAGATAGATATTTATAAAGATGGTTTGCAAGAAGCGGTTGACTTAGAAAAGAAATTCCGCAAAAATTTTAAAAAACTTGATGAAGCATATAAAGCAAGCAAATCTGATGAATATACAGATATTGGACAGGAGTGGATGAAGGAAGTCGAAAAAACATTTCCAGTTAAAAAAGAAGACACAGTTGAAGCAAATTTGAGTGGAATATTGAATGATATATTCGCAAATGCACTAGGTAAATATATTACAAATGGATATGACCCTTCAAAAATGGAAGGATTTGAAAGTCCTTGGGAAAAGTCACAAGAAAATCAAACAGAAAGTGTTGAAGAATTTGATTCCTATGGTGGAGTTTCTAGCGAATATGGAGTTGAAGATACGGAAATTGACCCTGATGATTTGAGGTGAGAAATAGATAAAAATGTATGCATTGATTGGATTAACGTGGATTGTGTTCGGTATTTTTGTATCTATTAAATGGTTTAATAAAGCAGAAAAGAAAATGATACGGTACGGAAGTGCAATGAGACGTCTTATATTTTCCATTTGGGACTGGATACTATATTTTATAGTATCTATGATACTACTGTTGACTCCTTTTGCAGTAGTGTTAAGTATTTTGTTTCAATGGGGATGGCTGATTCAGATTATAGCCGTCATTGTACTGATTATCGTAATATACCAAATGATCGCACGAAGAAAATAAGAAACGCTTATGGGGCGGACGGCAGTTATGTCGTCCGCCCTAATCTTTATGACAGGAGGCATTATGAAGTCATATATTACGGGAGTCTTTTTAGGAGTTGTCATATTCAATACCATTTATGTAAATGTAGTTTTTTGGGAGGGAGTACATGAACGACAAAGAAAAAGCAATCATTAGTGGTATCACGGTTGTAATTACAATGATAAAGCTGATTGTTCAGCATAGAGGACAGGTGAAAAAGAGAAATGTATAGAGTTTTGAAAAATGTGAAAGATTTCCAGAAAACCATAAAATCTTTTGAACATCTAAATGTTTTAAAAGAAAGTAAAGTAACAGACAGGATTATAACAGAATTGAACTGTCTGAACGATATGTACGGAGAAGGCAGAGATTTAGAAAAAAATCTTGGCGGATATCTGGTTTTAGTATGGGGAAATAAAGTGGAACGGGAAAAAGTATTTCAAAGGATATTAGAATATCACAAACTCCGTGCAGAAGAGTATGAATATATGGATAGAATCAAAGTGTCGGAATGTTCAGCGGTGGTAACATTCCGACTTTTTCTATGTTCCTCAGACTATGCAATAGAGATTGTAACAGTAGACAAAGAAGTAGACATTTCGGAACGATTTCAGAGTGAAGATAGATGGAATAAAGGACAGGAATGTTTAAATGTTCAGGACATTAACCAACCCCCTTATTATTTTGAGGGAACACCACTGGAATGGATAGAAGAACTTACAACTTATCAATTCTTATATCCTTATGACTGGAATCAGTTATATCAGGAATATTGCGATTACATTTCTCGGCAAAGTGATGAGCAGATTTCAGTATTAAAATATTATCGGGATGATGATGGGTATTTGCGAAGAAAAGATGCAAAGATAGTTTTTTTGAAAATTAAGATTGCAGAGCCGACATGTGAAATAGTAAAAGAAATTTGTGAAAAACTTCTTTCAAACACCAGTATGATTGTGGAAAAGTATGTTTCTTTTTGTGACAGTGGCTTTAGAAAAGAAAAAGATTTTTTGCGTGACATTCAAAAAATCTTAGGAAGAAAAGCTAAGGTGACATTTGCAAAAGAGTTGGACGAAGCAACATTTCAAGGAGATGAAGTGTTTTTTGACGTGTTAAATAAGATGTGGTTAATATTGTAAAAATGAAAGGAGTACCTTCATGGAAAATTTAGTAAAACAAAGCAGTATTTTAGAAAAGTCAGGAGTATATAGCGAAGACGGAAAACACAGATATGAACTTTCTTTGATATATAAGGGGATCAAAGGAAAAAAGATTTTAGTTATTTCTATGAATCCAGCTTCATCAGATTTAATGGTAATGGATACCACTTCAAATTATTTACTGAATAATCTTGGGGTCATGGGATATTCTGAGATTGTTGTGTGGAATCTGTTTTCTGATGTGTGTGTAAAATTGAAGCCATCGGATACAACTCTTGAGGATGAAGAAAATAATAATGCATATCTTAAAGAGTTATTAAAGAAGAAAAAATTTGACACGATCATGATTGGATACGGAAGTGGATTCAACGGAAGTAAAAAGGTCGAGGAACGAAAGAAGCGGTTGTTTGAGATTATAAAACCATACGAAGAGAAACTATTCGAGTTGATTGATACGGAAGAAAAATATGCCGCTTTGAAAGATATACATCCTTTATTTGCAGGACAGCGGTTTTCTGGGAAATGGGGATTACGGAAATACGGGATAAAGGAAGAAATTCAATAAATTTTTAAAAGGATTGACATTTTTATCTTCTAGTGTTATAGTTTGAACATAGCTGAATAACGTATACATAGATAAGGAAGATGGAAAACAACTGGAAATAGAGTTGAGTAAATATGGAGTATTGTAAAAAATCCATAGAGATTGTCAAACGACAAATAAGAATATTCTTGTATTTGGTTGATGTTGGATAGCTGAAAGCTAAATGAAGGCATTTATCAGTAAAAATGTGGGAATTAAAAGAGTACTTATCTCTGAATAGATACTATTTAGATATTGTGATGTAACTATTCGTAATTGCAATGTAGCTGTTTTGTGAGAAATGGCTTGTTTTTGTATTGCAAATTACGGGAGTTGCATCTTTTTTTGTGCTATTTTTGCGGTAATATTAGCACAGACTATCTAATGAATACTTTATTAAGTTAAATACGTTCCAAAAAAAGGAGGAAAAGTTATGGAACAAACGAAAATAAAGTTAATAATGGTTGCTAATCAGGGAAAGAAAAAAGGAGGTGGAAAAAAAGGAAGTTTATCTTTGGTAAATACAAAGAAAAATGGAAAAAGACTAATGTTTTCAGAAGAACTTCTGAATTGTTTGGAAATTGACGATGAGGTTCAGATTGGTTTTTTAGAGGATAATATCTTAGTTGTGGGTGCAGAAATTAACTCTAGTGAGCCAAAACTTAAGTTGCACAAAATGGGGAATAAGAAGGTTATTTATTTTAAAGAAATTGTAGAGATGATTGCAGAGAAACAGGGAATTTCTTTTGAAAATCGAACTACACATACATGGTATGAACCTACTATTGAGACATACGAAGATAAACTTATTGCGTTATTTAAGCCGGAGGTAGAAAAAGATGCAGAATAGGATTAATAATTTGGGAGAATACGTTATTGATCGTTCAGTGGAAATTCGAAATGGTCAATACGGGAAATGGAATTATCAAAAAGATAAAGAACCTCGTTTCGTTCCTATGGGAACTGCAGTTTATTTGGAAAAAATTCTTATAAATGCAGATACATCAGAAAGGGCATTGATGTTAAAATTCGCAGATGCCAAAGGAGAAGAATGTACGGTAACTATTGAAAGAAAAAAACTGACGGATGTTGGAATTATGGAATTGCTTGCAAACGGTGTTCAAGTGTCTAAAAAATCCGCTGGAACACTCATAACATCCTTGATGAATCAAGAACCAACCGCACCTTGTGAGATAAAACATACGGAATTGGGCTTTCGTAACTTCAAAGGGAAAAGAGTGTTTTTTGGAGCGATAGGTTTCGGCATTGAAAGCCAATATAAAGGTTCAATGCTTATTAAACCAACGGGTAATTTTGAAATTTGGAAAAGTATGATTCGTACAGAAGCAATTGGAACCAATCTAGAAACGATTCTTGCAATAGCCTGTTCTGCGCCAATTGTTGATTTCTTACGGGACGAAATACATATAGGTAATGTAATAGCTTGTCTTGTAGCAGAATCATCAACTGGAAAAACAACTGCAGGTTGTTTGGGAGTATCCGTTGGGAGTAAATGTAGTTTTGCAGGGGATAGTATGATTGCCACGTTCGCTGATAGCAAAAATTCCTTAATGCGTTCTATTTATTCTTCTTACCCTATGCTGATTGACGAAGGTAGTTTAATACGATACAATCCCACATCACTCATCTACGAACTGGCAGAAGGCAAAGAAAAAGGGCGATTGAGCAAAACATTAGAAAAGGCAGACTCAAGAACATTTTCTACTTCTATCTTCATGACCTCAGAAAAAAGTATCTTGAATCTTTGTGATGAAAATACAGGATTATATGTAAGGTGTCTTGAATTTGAAAATATCACGTGGACTCGTTCAGCAAAAAGTGCCGATATTATAAAAAACATTTGTGAGAATAATTATGGCTTTGTGATTCCACGTATCGGGCAAAAACTTTTAGAAACAAATATGGAAGAACTGTTAAAACAATACTGGGAGTATCAAAATGAAATTGTAGAGAGGACAAGAGAAAAAGGAAAAAATACCCCATTAACAGAAAGATTGGCAAAGAGTATTGCTGTAATTATGCTAGCTGCAGATTTTTTTTATCAAGTAACCGAGATTCAATTGAATAAAAATCAGATTGTTAAGTTTATCGAACAGAATACAGCAATATCAGACGTACAAGCATTAGATATCGGGAATCGTGCACTTGAATATTTGCGGCAATATATAAGTATTCATTACGCACAATTTATAAAGGGAAAGCCAGATACAAATGAGTTAACAGATGTTCCGTTGAATTGTAAAGGTAGAATCCAACCGATACATACCAAAATACTCGCAAACAAAAAGAAAGCAGTACAAGAAGTCTTCCTACCAGAAATTGTATTTGAAGAGATTTTGCTAGAAGGAGGCTTTCCGGATAAGAAGGTTGTTCTAAAAAGATTGAAAGAAGAAGGTTATCTTAACGCTGAGAAAGACAGATTTTTGTCACGTTTCATCGTAGCGAAAAAACCAGCAGTAAAGGGGTATAGAATTTACTTGACTGTGGAAAAGAACGATGAAAATTCGCAATCAGAATTTCAGAGTCTCGATGTTATCAAAGCAAAAGAAATAGAATGTTTATTTGAGGGAGGTAGAATAAAATGACATATCGATATCAATTAAAATTAAAAAGTACCAGAGAATGTGTAGATTTGAGAGAGTACAAAGGGGAGATAACAAGTGCGGTAAGAATAGGTCTTGGAAATAAAAATGTAAAGGTGGTTGTAAGAAAAGAATACTATCAGTTCTGTTATGAAAAGGAAAAAGTTACTCATGGTGTTTTAGTGAAAATAGGAAGAGGGATTACAAGGCTATGTCCACAATTATATTCATTCGGTTATTTGTATATTCCAAAGGATAAAAACAAACCACCGATTTTACAGTTGTTTAGGCGAGCAGAACTAGGAGGAATGAACTGATGAAAGCATACAAAAAGAATGTGAGGGGGTCTGTCAGACCTCGTCCAAATAAAGATGATATAAGATATTATACCGTAACGATTGAACTTGGAAGAAATCCATATACAGGAAAAAGAGAACGGATTCCATTCCGAGTTGACACGATAGATCGTGAAGAAGCCGAAGCATTTCTGACCCTAAAAAAAGCAGAATACATACAAGGCGATTTGATTATGCCCAATAACATGACTGTGGAAGATTTGATGAAAGAATATCTGGAATATGTAAAAGCACAAAGAAGTCCTGCTACAGGACGTGACTATGCAGAAAAGACAGCCACATACATCATTCCAGAGTTCGGAAAGATGAAATTGCAAAAATTAGAAAAGGGAAAGATACAGCAGACGTATAATCGTTGGAGAAATGTAAAATCACCTGCCAGTGACAAGTCATTGAGAGCAGAGTCAATCAGGCATATCAATCGTATTTTTAAGGCGGCTTTAAATTATGCGATTGAAATGGAATATATCAAAAAGAATCCAACAAATGGCGTAAGAATTGGAAAAGATTTGACAAATAATCGGGTGGAAGTGTATACAACGGATGAAATCAAGGAACTAAAATCTGTAGTAAAGGGCACAGATATGGAGTTGTCGGTTGCCCTGTTATTTGATTGTGTAATGAGAAGAGGTGAATTATTAGGATTAGCATTTGAAGATATTGATTTCGAAAAAAACATTGTCAAAATTAGACATTCATGGGTAGAATCTGAGGATAGCAAGAAGCCTGTTTTAAAAGATTGTAAAACAGACGGTTCATACAGAGAAATGGTTGTCAGTGAAGAGACAATGCGACTTCTGAAAAGGCAAAAAGTATACTGCAAAACAATCTGTCTGAGAGAGGGAAAGCCGTTTACAGGTAAACAACGGGTTATTTGCAAAGAAGACGGAAACCCATTCTTACCGAAAAGTTACACTTCTAAATGGAATAAAACCTTGAAAAAATACGGACTCAGACATATCAAATTACATGGAACAAGACATAGTGCAATCAGTTGGTTTCTTTCACAGGGAGTACCGCTCCATATTGTACAGGCAAGAGCTGGTCATCAAGATCCTAAGATAACACTATCTGCATATAGTCATGTAGCGAAAGATGACGCAAGCAGAGTGGCAGACCTACTGGATAATACGCTTTTCTCGGCAGTTAATGAATAAGCGTAGACGTGATTCCGATTCAGGAAAGATAAGTGGAGTTGCTACAAGATAGCCTTTGATTTGCGAAGCGGAGAGAAAAAAGACCCGAAAACCCGTTTTCCCGTCTTTGAAATCTAAAATTCCAAAAGGGAATTCTTAGAGATTTCAAAAAGATTGACGGGAAATCGGGTTGTACGGGGATTTTTGAACGAGGCTACGAGCAAATCCTGTTAAGGATTGCGAGTTTTAAAGATTATATATATGAAGTAAATGTTGTTTGAAAGCAGTGGTCGCAAGTCTGGTCGCAGATTTTTTGAATGAAGTTTATGGAGATTTTCCGATGTCCTTGAGAAAGGCATACATCAATTTTTGTCGCGAGTTTGTTAGCGTGAGTTTCTCTTAATCAGGGTGTCCAGGGTTCGAACCCCTGATCGCGCACTTAGAAATCACTGTTTTTGCAGACCAGAAGCTGCGGGGGCGGTGGTTTTTTTGTGCGTATTTTTAAGATGGTTCAGTCTTTTCATTATTTTGCCTGAGGTAAGCGTAAGCAATAAAAGTACCATATTTTTTGAGTACTATTTCGGATCTTGAAAAATATAATGAAGATATCGGTCTGAATGAACTTGCGGATAGGGTGAAGATGAATACCGCGTATCTGAGCGTATTATTTAAAAGTGAAGTCGGTATGTCCTATGTGAAGTTTCTGACAAAATTGCGGATGGACAAGGCAAAAGGTCTGCTCAAAAAAGGATACAAAGTATACGAAGTAAGTGAAATGGTAGGATACAATAATTATCGCTATTTCACAGATATTTTTAAAAAGTATACAGGAGAGACGCCAAAAAACTATCAGAATCATGTATTCAGGTAATCCTTGCAAGAAAAGATGGAAAGGTACTACCAGTAGATTATCTTCTGATAGTTGGAAAAACGGGCAAAATAGAGAAAGATATGTTGGAAAAACGGACAAAATAACGGGATATTTAATTGTATAATCGGACAAAAAGTGGCATACTATAAATGGAACGCTTTAAAAATGTGCATTTGCAGGGGGAGTAATATGTTAGATAGAACGATGGAAAAGAAAATTGAAAATTTTTTCAGAACAGAGTCGAAGTCGGCGCTTATGATTACTGGCGCCAGACAGGTTGGAAAGACCTATTGTATTCGTCAGTTTGCAAGAAAGCATTTTGAATCTGTGATAGAGATTAATTTTCTGGAAATGCCGCAGGCAATTACACTATTTGAGAATGCAAGAAACAGTGAAGACATTTTGCTTCGTATTTCTGCTTTGACGGATATTCCGCTGATCAAAGGAAAAACGCTTATCTTTTTTGATGAGGTGCAGGAGTGTAAGGAAATTGTAACGGCTATTAAGTTTTTGGTGGATGAAGAAAGTTATCGTTATATTTTGAGCGGGTCTTTACTGGGAGCTGAACTAAAGGATATCCGTTCTGTTCCAGTGGGATATATGACGATTTATGAGATGTTTCCATTGGATTTTTTTGAGTTTTGCAAAGCAAACCGGGTTTCGGATAAAATTTTGAACAAGTTGGAGGAGTGTTTTGAACAAAGACAGCCAATAGATTCTTTGATCCATGAGAAAATGATGGATTTGTTCCGATTGTATTTGATCGTTGGAGGGATGCCGGCTGCAGTTCAACGATATTTGCAAACCAATAATCTGAACGAAGTGCTGCAAATTCAGATGGGTATCATTCAGTTATATAAAAAAGATATTGCCAAATATGATCCAAATGAGAAATTATATCTTGAAGAAATTTTTCAATTGATACCAAGTGAACTAAACAGTAAAAACAAAAGGTTTATTTTGAAGAATTTAAACGAGCATTTTAAATTTTCAAGATATGAACACAGCTTTATCTGGCTAAAAGAAGCAGGAGTTGCTTTGCCTGTATTCTGTGCACAGGAGCCACAAGTTCCATTGCTGTTGTCAAAGGCAACGAACATGTTTAAGTTGTTTTTGTCTGATGTGGGATTGCTGGCTGCGATGTACGCAGATGGTATTCAGGTTAAGATTTTAAATAAAGAGAAAGATATCAATTTCGGCTCTGTCTATGAAAATGCTGTTGCACAGGAACTGCGGGCACATGGATTTGATCTGTACTATTTTAATAATAAGAAACAAGGTGAATTGGATTTTGTAATGGAATATCAGGGAGGGATTCTTCCAATTGAAGTAAAATCAGGTAAAGATTATATGAGACACAGAGCGCTGGATAATGTGTTGAAAAACCCACAGTATGAAATTTCAGAAGCAATTGTATTTTGCAATGAAAATATTCAAGTAAAGGATAAGGTGTTGTATTGTCCGATTTATCTTGTGGGGATGCTGAAAAAGCAGAGATTACCAGAAGATTACATTTATCAGATGGATCTGAGCATCCTGCAGGATGTCTGATGTTTTCAATCTACGTTTCCATGTGACTCGATGTAACGAGGGGACGGTTTACACCGTCCCCCTCTTCACTAGCATTGTAGATACCTCCGTCTTTGTGGGAGGCTGCCCGGGGGTGTTTAAAAGATCAATGAGTTTTTGTGCAGCAGCTTCGCCCATATACTGCTTTGGGACATGTATGGTTGTCAGTGCCGGTTCGATCACACTGCCCAGGGGAAGATTGTCAAATCCAACGATTCCGATATCCTGAGGAATCCGATAGCCACTTTCTTTGAGAGCTTTTATGGCACCAACAGCGATCAGATCATTGTCTGCGAAATAGCAGGAAGCCAGCTCTTCTCCATTTTTGATGACTTCCAGCATATCGGCATATGCGCCCTCCATGGAAGGCGTCAGGCTGTGGACAATGGAACGGGAAGAGGACATGCCGGAGGCGCGGATCGCCTTGTAAAACCCGGAAGAACGCTCGGCGAAATTGCTGATCGGATAGGCAGAGCGAAGATATCCGGGCTGTGTTTTGTAGGTTCGGATCAGATGTCTGGCTGCAAGATACGCCCCCTGTACATTGTTGATCAGAACGCAGTTGCAGGGAACAGTTTCAAAATAGGCGTCCAGAAGGACAACCGGAATCGGAAGATTTAAAAACGGTTTTAAATCTCCGGATTCCATTTCGGTGCCGAGCAGAATGATTCCTGCACAGTCAGAATATTGGATTTCTTCGATCTGTTTTGTGATCGTATCTTCATCTTCATAAATATAACTGATCTTCAGACGATAGTCATTCTTTTTGCATCCTTGTGAAATTCCCTCGGAAACCTGAGAGAAAAACGGGGTGTCTGCCACAACGGTTCCATGTTTTTTATAAATGACAAAATAAATCGCCCCGGAAGTGGTATGCTTTTCCGCGATCCGGGAAAAATCATATCCATATTTTTCGGCAGCATCCAGGACGAGCTGCCGTGTTGCCGTACTGACTCCGGGTTTGTGATTGAGCGCCATGGAGACAGCGGCGGCAGAAAGATTTAATTTTCTGGCAAGTTCTTTTGCTGTGATTCCCATATATGATCCTTTCGAAAAACCTGTTTGATGTTCTGAATTTATTATGAACCAGGTGTAAAGAAAAAACAAGAATTAAGTAAATAATTAAGTAAAAAACACTTAATTATCAGATGAAATTGAGTTTCTCCAAGGATATACTGAAGTTAGAAAACAACGAGAAAAGTTGAGAGTAACACGAAAATACACAAACAAAAACAGAGATGTGAAAGGAGACAAAATCATGAAAAAAATCAAGCTGGGATTTGCACCGACAAGAAGAAGTATTTTCAGCGCACCGGATGCGGTTAAGTACAGGGGACTGACTGCCAAAAGACTGGAAGAGCTGGGCGTGGATTTTGTGGATATTACGGACATCAATGAAGAAGGACTTCTGTATGATGACAAAGATGTTGATAAAATCGCAGAAAAATTCAAAAAAGAAGGTGTGGATGGACTGATGCTGCCGCACTGCAACTTTGGAACAGAGTATGTCTGCGCGAGACTTGCGAAAAAACTGGATGTGCCGGTTCTTCTGTGGGGGCCATTGGATGAAAGACCGGAGCCAAACGGAGTGAGACTTCGCGATACACAGTGCGGACTGTTTGCAACGGGAAAAGTACTGCGGAGATTTCAGATTCCATTTACATATCTGACAAACTGCAGATTAAGCGATCCGGTGTTTGAGCGTGGAGTAAAAGATTTCCTTGCAGTCTGCAATGTTGTAAAGACGTTCAAAAACATTCGCATCCTTCAGATTTCAACCCGTCCGTTTGATTTCTGGACGACCATGTGCAACGAAGGGGAACTGCTTGAAAAATTCAATATCCAGCTGGCGCCGGTTCCGATGACAGAGCTGACAGAAGAAGTGAAAGCTGTCCGTGAAGATAAAGAAAAAATGGAACAGATGATCGCTTACATCAAGGATACCATGGTCATCAAGATCAAAGAAGAGGAAGTCGAAATGGTAGCCGCTCTGGCTCTGGCAATGAAGAGTCTGGTAGAAAAATATGGCTGTCAGGCAGCTGCGATCCAGTGCTGGAATGCCCTTCAGACAGAAATCGGAATCATGCCGTGTGCGGCAAATGCGATTTTAAATGAACAGGGAATTCCGGTAGTCTGTGAAACTGATATTCACGGAGCAGTGACAGCGCTTCTGGTAGAAGCAGCCGGAATGGATGAAAAGAGAGGATTTTTTGCAGACTGGACGATCCGCCATCCGGACATTGCAAACGGAGAACTGCTGCAGCACTGCGGACCATGGCCGATGTCTGTTGCACAGGAAAAACCGGAACTGACATATCCACTGGCATTCGAGCATCCGGGAAGTCTGACCGCAGAGGCAAAACACGGAGAAGTGACATTGTGTCGTTTCGATGGAGATAATGGAGAATATTCTCTGCTTCTTGGAAACGCCAAAGGTGTAGACGGACCAAAGGGAATGGGAACCTATCTCTGGGTTGAGGTGGAGAACATCAAGCGTCTGGAAGCAAAGATCGTAGAAGGACCATACATCCATCATTGTGTTGGTATTCATAAAAATGTAGTGCCGGTACTTTATGAGGCATGTAAATATATTGGCGTGAAACCGGATCTTTATGATCCGATCGAGGAAGACGTAAAAGCATATCTGCGCGGAGAATGAGAAAGGAAGGAAAGAGATGAACTTAAAAGCATTGGCTTATCAGCTTAGAAGAGATACCATCGACATCATCTGTGCCGGAAAGGCAGGACATATCGGAGGAGATATGAGCGTCATGGAGATCCTGGTGGAATTGTATTTTGATCAGATGAAGATCGATGCCAAAAACCCGGAAGATTCGAATCGAGATCTGTTTGTACTCAGCAAAGGTCACTCGATGGAGGCATATTATGCAGTACTGGCAGAAAAAGGGTTTCTGGATAAAGAAGATATTTTAAAAAACTTCAGTAAATTTGGTTCGAAATATATCGGACATCCAAATAATAAGCTGCCGGGTATTGAGATGAATTCCGGTTCTTTAGGACATGGACTTCCAGTCTGCGTAGGAATGGCAAAAGCGGCGAAAATGGATCAGAAAGACCGTCGTGTTTACGTGGTGATGGGAGATGGAGAGCTGGCAGAAGGTTCGGTCTGGGAAGGCGCCATGGCAGCACACCAGTATAAGCTGGATAATCTGTGCGCGGTAGTAGACAGAAACCGTCTGCAGATTTCCGGAAATACAGAAGATGTGATGGGACACGATGATCTGCATGAGCGGTTCCGAAGCTTTGGATGGCATGTGATCGATGTAAAAGATGGAAATGATATCGATGAACTGCATGCTGCATTTGAAGAAGCAAAGTGCGTAAAAGAAAAACCGACTGTATTGATCGCAAATACAGTAAAAGGAAAAGGTTCTTCTATCATGGAAAATAAGGCGAACTGGCATCATAAAGTTCCGACAACAGAAGAGTATGAGACAATTATGAAAGATTTAAAAACTGCAGAGGAGGCGTTGTCATAATGGGAAAAGCAGCAAATAAACAGATGATCTGTGAAGTATTGATGGAAGCTGCAAAAGAAGATCACGATATTGTCGCACTCTGCAGTGATTCCAGAGGGAGCGGATCTTTTACACCGTTTGCAGACACCTATCCGGAGCAGTTTGTAGAAACAGGAATCGCAGAGCAGAATCTGGTAAGCATTGCAGCCGGACTGGCAAAATGCGGAAAAAAATCTTATGCGGTTTCTCCGGCATGCTTTCTTTCGACAAGAAGTTATGAGCAGTGTAAGGTGGATGTGGCATACTCCAACACCAATGTAAAACTGATTGGAATCAGCGGAGGGATCAGCTATGGGGCTCTGGGAATGAGTCATCATTCTGCGCAGGATATTGCGGCAATGAGCGCCATTCCGAATATGCGGGTTTATATCCCAAGTGATCATCTTCAGACAAGAGAACTGACAAAAGCGCTGTTAAAAGATGAAAAACCTGCATATATCCGTGTGGGAAGAAATGCCGTTGATCCTGTTTATGAAGAAGAAAACGTAGCATTTGAAATGGATCACGCCACTGTTGTGACAGAAGGAAATCCGAGTGGAAATGACGTAGCGATCATTGCATGCGGCGAGATGGTAAAACCGGCGAAAGATGCAGCTGAGATGTTGAAAGCAGAAGGAATTTCAGCGTCTGTTTTGGATATGTACTGCATCAAACCGTTGGATGAGGAAGCAATCGTGCGTATGGCAGGAAATGCAAAAGCAGTCCTTACCGTAGAAGAACATGCACCATTTGGAGGACTTGGTTCTATGGTGGCACAGGTGACAGGCAGAGAGTGCCCGAAGAAAGTGGTAAATATGGCGCTGCCGGATGCACCGGTCATCACAGGAACTTCAAAAGAAGTATTTGATTATTACGGCCTGAATGCAGAAGGTATTGCGAATAAGGCAAAAGAAATCCTGAAATAGGGGACAGGAGAGAGGACATGGCAGAGAGCTATATTATCAGTATTGATCAGAGTACGCAGGGAACAAAAGCGCTGCTTTTTGATCAGGACGGCATGCTGTTTCAGAGAAAAGATCTCCCGCATAAGCAGATCATCAATGAAAAAGGATGGGTTTCTCATGATCCGGAAGAAATTTACCAGAATACCGTACAGGTGGTGAAAAATCTGGTAGAGGCGTCCGGAATTTCAAAGGAGAGCGTCAAAGGAATCGGAATCAGCAATCAGAGAGAAACTTCTCTTGTCTGGGAAAAAGAGACCGGAAAAGCAATCGCGCACGCTGTTGTCTGGCAATGTGCAAGGGCCGCTGAAATCTGCCGCCGTGTGGAGAAAACAGGGGCGGCAGAGATGATCCGGAAAAAGACAGGGCTTGCGCTTTCGCCGTATTTTCCGGCTTCGAAACTGGCATGGCTGAAAGAAAATGTAGAAGGTGCAGAAGCACTGGCAAAGAAACATGCGCTGTGTTTCGGAACAATCGATACCTGGCTTGTATACCGGATGACACATGGAACGTCTTATAAAACGGATTACTCCAACGCATCCCGCACCCAGTTGTTTGATATTTTTGAGCAGAGATGGGATGAAGAAATCTGTCAGTTATTTGGACTGGATGCACAGGATCTGGCAGAAGTATGTGATTCGGACAGCTGTTTCGGAGAGACAGATCTGGATGGATTTTTTGAAAAACCAGTTCCGATCCACAGTGTACTGGGAGATTCCCATGGAGCATTGTTTGGGCAGGGGTGTCTGGAAAAAGGAATGATCAAGTCCACGTATGGAACCGGATCATCTATTATGATGAATATCGGGGAGACACCGGTGCTGAGCACGCACGGTGTAGTAACTTCTCTTGCATGGGGAATGCAGGGGAAAATCAACTATGTGCTGGAAGGAAATATCAACTACACGGGAGCAGTCATTACATGGCTCAAGGATGATATGGAACTGATTCAGTCGCCGGCAGAGACGGAAGAACTCTGCAGAAAGGCAGAAGCAGACGACAGTCTGTATTTTGTTCCGGCATTTACAGGACTTGGAGCTCCGTACTGGAACAGTGAAGCGAAGGGCGCTTTAATCGGCATTACAAGAACGACAAGAAAGGCGGAAATGGTGTGCGCAGGAGTAGAATGTATCGCATACCAGATTGCAGATGTGGTAAATGCGATGAGTCAGGATGCAAAAACCGAGATTCAGGAGCTGCGAGTGGACGGTGGTCCGACCAGAAATCAGTATCTGATGCAGTTCCAGAGCGATATCCTGAATCGAAAGGTGCTTGTGCCGGATGCAGAAGAGCTCTCCGGGATTGGAGCTGCTTATGCAGCCGGAAGAGGACTGGGGCTGTATGGAGATGAAGTGTTTACGCGTCTGAAACGTCAGGAATATGCGCCGAAGATGTGTGAAGAAATAAGAGTGCGAAAGTACAATGGATGGAAAGACGCTGTAAAAAGCGTATTAAAGTAAATGCTTGCGAACTTCAGAAGGTGTGTATGCAGTAAATCGTAATAAATATGGGAAATTCGGATTTCATTGACGTATTGAAGAAACGAAATTCCCATATTTTTTTGAAGAATCGGCAGAAGTGCTCTTTGAAAAAGTCAATATCGACTTAAAATAAGTTAAAAAGGCTCTAGTATCTTTGGAAAATACACCATATAATATACTTGTAAAGAGAAAAAGAGATAAAAAAGGATTAGGTGAGGAATATGAACAATACAGTAGTATTGAAAGACAGAGCATATGTCGAGAAGAAGCAGAGTAAGAAAACATGGATGGACAGAGTGAAAAAATATTTTCAGGAAAACAGAGAAACGATCATAGCAGGACTTCTCTCTATGAATGGTGATGTAAATGCGTATCGCATGTTGGAGTGGAAAGATAAATAATGGAATATACAGTTGGCAAATAATGCTCCGGGGTCGAGAGAGACTTACGGAGTTTTTTAATGGTTTTATTTAGGGATAAAGGAATTGTTTTTCATTGGCTGATGTCGTATAATAGCACAAAATGTAGTAATCTGAAGGGGTGGAGTGTATGGAAAAGGATATGACCGTTGGGAATCCAACGAAGATGATACTGAATTTTACGATTCCTCTTTTTATAGGAAATGTATTTCAGCAATTGTATAATATGGCAGATACAATCATCGTCGGAAAATTTGTAGGGGCAAATGCGTTGGCGGCAGTAGGGTCTACAGGAACGATCATGTTTTTGATCATTGGTTTTCTGCAGGGGATGACTGCCGGATTTACAGTGCCTACTGCACAGAAATTCGGAGCCGGAGATATGAGATCCGTTAGAAAAACAGTAGGTTCAGCTGCGATCCTGTCGCTCATCGTGTCAGCGATCATGACTGTGATCAGCATGGTGGGAATGAGATGGTTGCTTCATTTTATGAATACGCCGGATAATATTTTTGACGATGCTTATCGGTATATTATGGTGATCTGTGCAGGGATTTTTGCGCAGGTGTTATATAATCTGCTGGCAAGTATTCTGCGTGCGCTGGGAAACAGCAAGACACCGCTTTATTTTCTGATCCTGGCTGCGGTTTTGAATATTATTCTGGATCTGGTATTTATTATTGTGTTCCATATGGGAGCGGCAGGCGCGGCTTATGCAACTGTGATCGCACAGGGCATCTCAGGAGTGTTATGTCTGGTTTATATCATCAGAAAGGTTCCGATTTTAAGACTTACAAAAGAAGACTGGAAATTGGATGGAACATTGGTGAAGATCCAGTTTGGAATTGGATTTCCGATGGCGTTTCAATATTCCATCACGGCGATCGGCGCAATGATGATGCAGTCTTCTCTGAATATCCTGGGTTCCGTGGCGATTGCAGGATTTACGGCAGCCAGCAAGATCGAGCAGCTGGTAACACAGGCGTATGTGGCGCTGGGAACGACGATGGCAACTTATTGTGCCCAGAATATGGGGGCAGGAAAGATTCTCAGGATCCGACAGGGATTTAAAAGCGCGACATGGATGGGCTTTGCATATGCCGTTGTGACGGGGATATTTGTGATGTTTGCAGGCAAATATCTGACGCCATTATTTCTGTCAGAAAATCTGGGGCAGATCATGGGATATGTGGATATTTATCTGAAATGTGTCGGACTGTTTTTTATTCCGCTTACTGTGGTGAATGTGTATCGAAATGGAATCCAGGGCATGGGATTTGGAATTCTTCCAATGATGGCCGGGGTGGCAGAACTGATCGGAAGAGGTGTAGTTGCCATCGGGGCGGCACACTATAAAAGTTATGTGGGAGTATGTCTGGCAAGTCCTGCGGCATGGGTGCTGGCAGGCGGGCTGCTGCTTGTGATGTATTTTCATATCATGAAGAGGTACACGGAGGATTTGAGCGGCCAGAAGTAGAAAGAATTACGAAAGAGGAAAAAGATGCGCGGCAAAAGAGAAAGAACCAAAACAGTAAAGTATATATGGAGCGGACTTTTATTTCTGGCGGTCAGTGGCATTTTGACACTGATCGCAAGAATCAGTCTGTCATTTTCGGAATGGTATTCTACTTATATTTACAAAGGCCTGGTGTCTGTGATCGGGCGGTTGTTTGGGAAAGTTCCATTTTCGTTTGTGGAGCTGAGTCTTTATGTTGTGATTTTTTTGATGATTGGAACTGGAATCCATGCAGCTTTCGAGTCCAGGAAGGCAGGAAGAAAAGCAATTTGGCAATGGCTTGCGGGATTGTTTTTGGGCGGCTGTATTATGCTGCTTGTATTTGTGATCAACTGCGGCATCAATTATCATAGAGAATCTTTTTCGGAAAAATCCGGGCTCAAAATACAGACGTATTCGGTGAAAGACTTGCAAGCAACCTGTCAATGGCTGACAGAAGAGGTCAATCGTCTGAGTACACAGGTAGAGAGAACGGAAAACGGAGAGCTGCAGCTGCCGGAGGAGATACGACAAGAAGCAGTCCGGTCCATGCAGGCACTTGGCAGGCAGTATCCTGCGCTTCAGGGATATTATCCGAATCCCAAGCCGGTGCTGGTTTCAGAAATCCTGTCATATCAGAAACTGATGGGAATTTATGCGCCATTTACGATCGAGGCAAATTATAATCAGGATATGCCGTCATATGATTTTCCGTTTACCATGTGTCATGAATTGTCTCACTTACGAGGATTTATGCAGGAGGAAGAAGCCAATTTTATTTCATTTCTGGCATGCAGGGAGTCAGACATGACAGAATTTCAGTACAGTGGAACGCTGTCTGCGTGGGAGTACGCCATGAATGCTCTATACAGGGCAGATCCAAAAGTGTGGCAGGAAGTAAGAGAAGGTCTGAGCAAAGCGGCAGAACCGGATTTGCGGGCAGACGATCAGTTTTGGTCAGAATATGATGGGAGCGTGGCAGAAGTGGCGAATATGGTGAATGACACGTATCTGAAAGCAAATGGACAAAAGCAGGGTGTCAAAAGTTACGGGAAAATGACGGATCTGTTGGTTGCTTATGATCAGAGTCTTTGAAAAGAGTGAAAAAGTGATTTGAAAACGGAATATTTTGGGTTTAGGAACATAGAATAGAAGTGTAGAAAAAGTAAAAGAAAAAAAGAATAAAAAAATTTTCAAAAAACACTTGCAATTCTAATGGAGCTATGATAATATATAACTCGGTCATCACTGAAGCAGTGATACAGACAAGGCTCCATGGTCAAGCGGTTAAGACATCGCCCTTTCACGGCGGTAACACGGGTTCGATTCCCGTTGGAGTCATTAGTCTTCGGACTAACAACAAAATAAGGCGCAGTAGCCAAGTGGTAAGGCGTGGGTCTGCAACACCCTGATTCACCGGTTCAAATCCGGTCTGCGCCTCTTGGGAAACCTCAGAAACTTATGTTTCTGAGGTTTTTTGTTGTGTCACAGTAAAAATACCCCCTGGAGTGGTAGTAGGAAATCAAAGCAAACCAGCAAGCGTATCACAAAAACCCAGTATGATCCCAATGCAGAAGTAGATTATCTGGATAGCCAGATGAAACGTATTCCATTTATTGCGCAAATGAAAGCATTGGATTTTGAAAGATATAAAGTACAATACCGGCAGGACGGAAGATTAGAGGCAGGAATGCCGGTGATAGATGGACGGGATCAGGAGGCTTTGCCTGGAAATTCCGAAACCGTTATGCAGATAGATTATAAGTTTCTTCAGGATGGATTGTTTCTTCCGGATGACAGCGGAGAAACCTGGATTTCGAGTGGGCTTACAAAAGAACAGATTGAAAGTACGACGGAAGTGTATGGAAAAGGAAACTTACTTCCTGAAAATAGTATTTATTCAGATGGAAATGGTATGTTTGCTGTGTTTTGGGGAGAGGTTCCAGTTTTACATTTGTCGAAAGATGACGGTAAGACGTGGGAGGACATTGAATTTGCAGAAAATTATCCTCGATTCTGTAAATCAAGAATTGTCCGTTTTCTCGATCCGGAGAATGGCTATGTAGGACTGGGAACAGACTGGTCTATGGGGACAGGAGGTGCGACATTTGTGGGATGGACTCACGATGGAGGTACTACATGGAAAACAACGTCGATTCCTGTGGAAGGCGGATTGATTTTATCCGGACTTGCATTCGCGGATATGCAAAATGGAATGCTTACAATGGACAGTCAGTTTGGGGATAACTCCTGGCCGCGAGTCTTTGTTACCAACGATGCGGGGAACCAGTTTCGAGAAATCGAAATGCCCTGGGAAACAATACCGGAAGATATGACATTTTTAAATAAAGTGGATTCTTTGACTTATGAAAATGGAGTGTATCATTTAACGTTGGGGCAGGGAGAATATGGAAATATGAAAGCGGATTTTACGGGTGTTTCACTGGATGGTGAATGGACATTTGAAAAAAGTTATATTGGAACGATACATACAAGATGGTAGGAAAGTGAACGATTATCTAAGAGAGGATGCAATGTAAATTGTAGGATTGGATACGAAAGTTGTATGTACGAGTTAAAAGGAGTGGGAAAAATAGTTTTCACACTCCTTTTTTCATCATGTGTGTACCGTAAAGTAGGATTATATTTGCAGGTACAGTCATAGTAATCGCCAGTAAGTAGCACGAAGTAATCCCTCGGTATATGGAAGCAGTATGTATGAAAAGTGCAGTTCCGCATTGGAGAGATTCTACCCATCACTAAATGGGAGGAGAAGATGTATAAGCCTAGAGAATTATACTTCTGATGAGAGGGGATAGGAAGGGAATGTAATACAAATAGACAAAAAAGTTACTTTATACGTAATAGAAAAGTTACTCTACTGCATGATATTATGAATGTAAGTTAAGAAAAGGCCTTTTTAATCAAGAAAACTTTAAGATTTATCAGGAGGAATGAAATGAAAAAGAAATTACTTAGTATTTTCACGGCAGTAGTGTTAACAGTTTCTATGGCAGCATGTGGTAAAGGATCAGGGGCTGATAATGTTGATAAAGACAAGAGTAAATCTGTGGGAGAAGAAGTAACTTTATCGGTTATGGTTACAACAAGGCCAACAACGGATGCAAAAGATTTTTATTTGGATTGGCTTCCTGAATTAGTGAAAGAAAAATATCCGAATATCAACATAGAAGTGGAGCAACTTCCAACAGATCAATATAAACAGACGGTAAGACTAAAGTTTGCCAGTGGTCAGGGACCGGATATCTTTACATGGTGGCCTGGACTTCAGGCTCAGGATTTAGTTGAAGCTGGATATGTCAGGGATATGTCAGATTTCTCGTTATTAGAAAAGTTTAATTCAGATATCGCAAGTTCATATGAATTTGATGGTAAAACATATGCAATTCCATTAGGATCAAGTTTTCTTACAACATGGTATAACAAAGACATGTTTGAAGATGCAGGAATTACAGAATTACCTGAAAATTGGGACGAATTTTTAGACTGCTGTGAAAAATTAAAATCAGCAGGGTATACACCGATCGCGACGGGAGACAAGCAGTCATTTGTAATTCAGTTTGGGATGTATCAAATTGGAGCATCACAAATCTATGCAGATAATCCAGAATTTGACGATCAACTGTTTACAGGGGAAACAAAGTTTACAGATGAGTGTTGGGAAGAAACTGTTTCGAAGTTTGAAGAGTTGTATGAGAATGGATATGTAATTGAAAATTCTCTTGGATTATCTCAGGAACAAAGCAGACAGGCATATTTGGATGGAAAGGCTGCGATGACATTTGATGGAAGCTTTGGTTATGATGCTTTAAATAAAGACGGTGCGGCATCATTTGAAAAAGGAATGTTTGCACTTCCTTCAAATGAGCCGGGAGAAGAACTAGTTTATAATTTGACACCATCGAATGGTTTGTTTGTAAGTGCAGATTCAGAAAAACAGGAGGCAATTAATCAAGTATTAGAATACTGGTTTACAGAAGGAACTCCTTTATTCGAAAAATGGACTACAACGACCAGTGACATTTCCTGTTATGAAGGCGTAACAGATTCCAGAGAATTAATTAAAGAATATTTGGAGAGATATAAAGACAATGCTAGTATTTATAATTTGAATAATGCATGGCCAGAGGGTGTCAGTGATACGATGTGTACAAAATTCCAGGAAGTGATTACCGGAAATGCAGATGCAAAAGATGTTTGTCAGGCTATGCAGAATAAATTTGAAGAATTAAACAAGTAAAATTGTGTTTACCGTGTCGATGAATTTCGACACGGTGACATAAAAGTAAATCAGAAAGGAATAAATCATGGCTAATAAGAGAAAGCGAAGGATTTTGTTTTTATTTATCGTACCAGCGTTGGTTTTCTATCTGATTTTCTGGATTTCACCTGTTTTAATGTCTTTTTTTTACGGTCTTACAAACTGGAGTGGTCTGGGAGATTATGATTTTGTTGGTTTGGATAATTTTAAGTTTTTAATAAAAGAAGGAACGCTTTTTAACTCTATGAGAAATACGATCATTTATGCCGTAATTGTTGTTGTCTGGGGAAACTTGCAGGCACTTGCACTTGCATTGTTATTGAACATGAAGTTGAAGGCAAGAGGTGCATTTCGGACCATTTTCTACATACCGGCCTTGTTCAGTACGATTGTAGTAGCATTTATATGGAGTTATGTATATGCGCCTTATTATGGAATGTTATATGAAGTATTGGGAAAAGTTGGAATAGGAGAAAATTTGAATCTTTTGGGAAGTACATCAACTGCATTGATTGCAGTAGCATTTGTAGAGACATGGAAAACATCAGGTACAATGACGATCATCTATCTTGCAGGGCTTCAGAATATTCCGGAAGAGGTGATGGAATCGGCAAGAATTGATGGGTGCTCTGCATGGCAATCAACGATTCGGGTAAAAATACCGATGCTTGCGAATACTATTACAATTAATGTCATGCTTGGACTTATTAATGGCTTTAAATCGTTTGATTATGTATTTGCATTGACAGGTGGAGGCCCAGGCACTTCTTCAAGTACATTGATGTATTCCATTTACAAAATGGCATTTATGGAAGGGCAGTTTGGAAAAGCAGAAGCATTGGCAGCAGTGGCATTTATTTTTATTCTAGCTATATCAGTTGTGACACTTTTAATTATGAAACGAAAGGAGATTGAAGCATAATGAGAAAGGGTGTAAAAAAGGAAATAGTGATTACGGTAGCAATTGCAATCTTCTTTCTCGTGTTTCTGTCCCCGATTGTAATTGCACTTTCCGGATCATTTCGAGAATTAAAAGATACAAGCTCTTATTTGAATATCTTTCAGAGTTTCAGTTTGGAAAGTTATCGAACAGCATTCGAGAAAATGAATTATTTCAGATCTCTTAAAAATAGTGTTTTGATTACGGCAATCAGTGTGACAATATTACTTCTCGTAGGCTCTATGGCAGGTTATGCAATTGCTCGGTTAAAAGGAAAAATGGGACCTTTTTTTCAAATCTTCTTTTTGGCGGGGATGATCGTGTCTGCACAGATGTCAATTATTCCGATGTATCGAATTGTGAATGGTATTGGAATAGGAAATACAATTGCAGCACCAATTTGTTTATATGTAACATCGGCTTTACCGTTTTCAATTTTTCTGTATACGAATTTTATTAAATCAGGTGTACCCTATGCATTGGAAGAATCAGCATGTATTGATGGGGCAAGTGTACCGTATACATTCTTCCGAATTGTAATTCCATTGACAAAACCCGCATTGGTCTCGATTGTAATTACACAAGGTGTTCCGATTTGGAATGATTTTTTCTTTGGAATGTTGTTCTTGTCTTCTCCGGAAAAGAAAACACTTCCACTTACCATGCTGAATTTTATAGGTGATATGGAAAATGCTACACAATGGAATATGTTATTTGCAGCTTGTTTCCTGAGTGCAATTCCTATTCTTATCATTTATGTATTTTTACAGCGCTATTTTGTAAGTGGTCTGACGGTTGGAGCTGTAAAAGGATAGGATGTTACATTATGTAGCAGAGAAGAGGTGGGGTTGTTGGATATCTAAATCTTCAGTAGAATAGAAGCAGTGGTGGTGAAAGGTGGTATAGTTGCATGAAATGTAAAAAAAGCTTTAGAACTTTGTTTCTGGGAGTATTACTAACTGTTTCTATTTTGCCGGTAATTATTATATTTTTATTTACTTTACATAATAATTCCAGATTTTATCAAACACAGATTTCGGAGATGGGAAATCACGAAGTACAGAATAAAGTGGCAGAAGTAAACAGGGTAACGGAACATTTGCAAGAGCTATTGACAGCATTGATTTTTAGTACATATGACGATATGAGCTGTATATTGGAAATTAGTGCGCAGGAAACACAAGGAGAAAATCTGACAGCATATGAACGTCTTTTGAATGCAAGAAAATTTGAATACGTATCAGATAATTTGATAGGTACAGATCAATATGTAGATGGGGTGTATTTGTTTAATGAAAGCGGATATACGTATTCTTTTGTAAAAAATAAAGAGTTGGGAATGGAGAAAGATTATTATCATTCAAAATGGTATCAAGAAATTCTTGCAAGTAGAGATTTTGAGATGGTTCAATTATATAAGAATGAAGTTTTTCCCAAAGGTACAATCATCATGGGAAGAGTATTTCCAAGTGCAAATGGTAAAAGTGTTCTGGTTGTTGTGTGTAATGAAAGTGTGTTGAGACAAATATCTGAAGATGGACAGATGTTTATTATAGATGAGAATGGAAATACGTTGTATGGAGAGAGGGAAGAACTGTCAGAGAAAGAGAAAAAAGAAATCTGTGCCAGAAAAATGGAATTTTATCACAAAAAAATGGAGATGATACATATGTTTTTGGAACACTCAAAATAAATAATTGGAAAATTGTTGAGAAAATTTCATTCAATGATTTTGAATTGTTGTATCAAAAGAACACAATATATTTATTCATGCTGCTTGTGATAATTATTACTTTGGTCAGTATCCTTGTGTTTTATCTGGACAGGAAATTTTTAAAGCCGTTAACGACATTATCTGAGATTATGCAGTATTCTGCTGAAGAAGAATTCAAATTGCCACAGAGAGACTGCTTGCGGGAAGACGAGATTGGTACATTGTATCGTGGATACGAAAAAATGATGAAAGAAATTCACATGTTAATTCAAGAAAAATATGTGAGTGAGATAAAATATTTGAATTCGAAATTACAGAGCCTTATGTCTCAGATTAATGCCCACTTTATATTCAATACATTGGAAAATATTAGTTCTCTTGCGTATCTGGAAGAGAATGTGCAAATTGCAACAATGTCAAAATCTTTGGGAGATATGTTGAGGTATAGTATTGATTATGAGAAGGATGAAGAAAAACTTAAAACGGAAATTTTGCATATTGAGCAATACATAAAAATACAGGAAATTAGATTTGGAAATCATATATTTTTGGAAAAAAAGATTGAAAAAGGATTAGAAGAAACAAAGGTTTTGAAGTTCATGCTCCAACCAATTGTTGAGAACTCTATTGAACATGGTTTAGCAGGGATAGATCTGCCGTGGATTATCCGATTAAGTGCATATAAAGATCGAGGAGGAGTGACAGTTACTGTTTGTGACAATGGTATAGGAATGTCAGAAGCGGTTGTAGAAAATGTGAGAAAGAAGATTCATGCCTATGATGAATTGTCTTCAGATTCTCGTTATGTAAGTATTGGGTTGTCTAATATCCATAAGCGCATACAACTTTTATACCACGATCCATATGGACTTGATATTGAAAATGCAGAGGGGAGAGGCGTGAAAATATTAATCCATTTACCTGAACATGTCTGATTCAGCTTAAGAAGGGAGGTTGGAATGTGTACAGTTATATAGTAGTAGATGATGAAATGTTAATTAGAAAAGGGTTAATCAGGAAAATTGATAGTATTACATCCATGGAATTGGAATGCGTAGGAGAAGCTGGAAATGGACTTCAGGGGATGGAATTAGTAAAACAAAAAAATCCTGATATCGTGATTACCGATATGAAAATGAACAGAATGAGTGGCATTGAGTTTTTGGAACAATTAGGCCAGCAGTTTCCTGAAAAGCCTGTGATTGTGATCAGTGGATATAAAGATTTTAATTATGTGAAGAAAGCAATTGAGAATGGAGTTATAGGGTATGTATTGAAACCATTTTCTGCAGAAGAGATAGGAAAACAACTATTGGAGGCCGTTGCAAGGATTCAGCAAAAACAGAATATGGAGAAGTTGAAAGAAAAGATTGTTTTGATTGAACAAAGAAAAAATTATGAAATATTGCGCTCTGTGATTATGGAACCGTGGAGTGAAATATTAGAGGAAGAACTTCTGAAAAAAGGGTGTAGGAAAAATGATACATTTCAATTGATTGTTTTATATGTTCAGAAAACAGATTTGATGGGAGAGATTGAAGTAATATGTAAAAATATTTTGCATAATACACCATTTTACAGCTTTGAAAATCCATTATTTAACAAACAGTATTTTATATTACTTCAAACAGATGAAAAGTATAAGGAAAAATTTCTCATATTATCGGAACGATTGCTATCTTCTCTTCAAGTGCAGTTGAATGAAAGGAAATATTATATCTGTTTGACAGATCTCTGGCAGAAAGCAAGTGATTTGAATAAAGCGTATAAACAAGCAGAGAAATTGGTTCGTCATGTTAAATTAGGAACAGAAAAAACATTATTAAAAATAAGCAATGAAAGATGTAAGCAGCCAGAAGAATATTCCGAAGAATATATTCAGAGTGTGTTCCGAGAAATCAAGTATCATAAGAATAAAGCAAAAATAATTGTGAGTAATTTTCTGGAAGAAATTTTTCAGTCCAAGAAGTCTTTAGCAGATATTGGAATCGTATGTGGAAATTTGATTTCAAAGGTAAATGAGTATGCGATAAAAAAGAATGTGGACACAGACGATATTATGGCAGTTTTTTATCACAGATATTTATTTTGTGATGATATGGAAAAAATGAAACGAGAATTATCTGGATATGTAGCGTTGATTATGCATTCGATTGAGATGAAAGAGAATAGCGAAAGTGATTTGTCAGAGCAGATGGAATCTTACATTCGAGATAACTGTTATAAAAAGATAACGATACAGGATATTTCTGAAAAATTTTACGTGGCACCAACTGTGTGTAGTCATATTTTAAAAGAAAAACTGGGGAAAAGTTTTAATGAGTATCTTAGCGAGATTCGTATTGAAAAAGCAAAAGAATTGTTAAAAGATACAAGCTTAAGTATTGAAAGTATTTCAGAAGAAATTGGATATGCAAATCCAAAGTACTTTTTCAAAATATTTAAAAAAATAGTTTTATGTACACCTCTTGAATTTAGAAAACAGAATAAAAATAGTGGGGATGAAAATGCTGTACAAAGAGAAAAAACAGAAATTTGATGAAAGACAATTTATGGTTCCAACTAGTGAATACAGAGGAGCACCGTTTTGGGCATGGAACTGCAAATTGAAAAAGGAACTTCTATTAAAGGAAATTGAAGAAATAAAAGACATGGGAATGGGCGGCGTTCATATCCATTGTAGAGTTGGATTAGATACGCCTTATCTGGGAGAAGAATTTTTTGAGAATGTAGAGGCTTGCAAGGAAAAGTTAAAAAAAGAAAAAATGTTATGTTGGTTATATGATGAAGATCGCTGGCCATCTGGAAGTGCGGGAGGTATTGTTACAAAAAATGTACAGTATAGGTCACGATTTTTGGTGTTTGAGCCAGAAGGCGTGGATAAAGAAGAGAAAGAGGAGTTCATGTCGGCAGCCAAAGCAGTAAGGAGTAAGAATAGATTTCTTCTTGGAAGCTACAGAATTATCTTGAATGAAGAGGGACGGTTGAAATCTTATCAGAGTTTGAAAACAGAAAAACCGAATGAAGCAGGTGAGATATGGTCTGCATGGTTGGAAGTTTCAGGGGATACACCATGGTTTAATAATCAAGCATATGTAAATACATTGGATAAGAATGCAATCAATCAATTTATAGAGATAACTCATCAAGAATATTATAAACGGTTTGCTGATGAATTTGGTAAAACAATTCCTGCAATATTTACTGATGAACCTCAGACCTGTCATAAAGAGGTATTATCTGAACCATTTGAAAAAAAGGCGGTTATTCTTCCGTTTACAGACGATTTTGATGACACATTTCAAAAAAGATATGGATTTTCAATTTTAGAGTGCATTCCGGAATTAATTTGGGAAAGAGAAAATGGGGAAATATCACAAGCACGATATTTTTATCATCGCCATTTGTGTGAGCGTTTTTCGGAAGCATTTGGGGATAATGTAGGGAAATGGTGTGAAGATCATAATATTGCGCTGACTGGTCATATGATGAATGAATGGACACTCTATTCGCAAACAATGGCTGTTGGTGAAGTGATGAGACCAATGAAATATTTTACACTTCCGGGGATGGACATGCTATGTGACAGAAGAGAGCTTTCGACAGCCAAACAAGTACAGAGCATTGCACGTCAAATGGGAAGAGAAGGCGTGATGAGCGAGATTTACGGAGTGACAGGATGGAACTTTGATTTTCGGAATCATAAGCTTGCAGGTGACTGGCAGGCAGCATTAGGAGTGACAGTAAGAGTCCCACATCTTTCCTGGGTATCGATGGAGGGAGAGGCAAAAAGAGATTATCCGGCAAGTATAGGATATCAATCACCATGGTATCAAGAATATTCTTATATTGAGGATCATTTTGCGAGACTTAATACTGCAATGACTAGAGGGAAACCAAAAGTAGCTGTGGGAATTATCCATCCGATAGAATCATACTGGAGTTATTGGGGAAATCAGAAACAAACAGCCACTATTCGTCAAAAACTTGAAGCAGAGTTTGAAAATATAATCAGATGGATGTTATATGGACTGATTGATTTTGATTTCATCTCAGAAGCCGTACTTGGAGAGGAGACACAGCCTCAGGGCCTCGATCAATTTATAATGGGAGAAATGAGATATCAGGTAATTGTGGTTCCAGATTGTTTTACATTGCGGGAAAGTACTTATAAGAGACTGAAAGCATTTCAGGAAGCCGGAGGGAATCTTGTATTTATGGGAGCAATTCCAGAATATATAGATGGTGTTAAAGATTCAAGAGTATCAGAGATGGCGGAAAAATGTAGTCAGATTGATTATAGTTGCGAAAGTTTGTTGAATTATTTGGAAGTGTATCGAAGTGTAGATATTTTTATAAGACAGGCAGAAGGAATTGATGCAACTAGAATTGTTCAAAAAGAAGAAGGAATCAGAACAGATAACATGTTTTATCAGATTAGAGAAGAGGAAGAGTGCAGATGGTTGTTTGTATGCCATGTGAATCGTCCGGTCGATGAACATATTACGTTTTTGGAAGAATTAAAAATTCAGATTAGAGGTGAATATAAACCTGTATTCTATGATACATTGACTGGACAAACTACAAATATTGCAGCAGTATACAGTTCAGGTGATACAATTATCACAGTATACGGATCGGCTCATGACAGTTTTCTGTTCCGGCTTGTGCCGGGACGGTCCGAAGATGGAGAACAATGGAAATACAGTTTTCCAAAGGAAAAACGATATTTTCCACAACCAAAACATTTTCTCCTGGAAGAAGATAATTGCTGTTTGCTAGATCTTGCGGAGTATGCCTTTGATGATCAAGACTGGAATTCAGAGGAAGAGATACTCAGAATAGACAATAGATTTAGGAAAAAATTAGGGTATCCATTGCGAATGGAAGCTTTGGCACAGCCCTGGGTGAACCAGGATGAAAAAAAAGCAGAGCATAGTTTGAAGTTAAGATTTTTGATTGAGTCAGAAATTGCATTAGAAGAAGTGAAGGTGGCAATGGAAAATCCAGAACATGTAAAAATCTTTTGTAATGGAGAATCAGTGGAATACAAAAATTTAGGGTGGTATGTAGATGAAAGTATCAGAATATGTGGAACTTTTGTGTTGAAAGAAGGGATGAATACTCTAGAACTTCAGATTCCTTTTGGAATAAAGACAAATATTGAATGGTGCTACTTGTTGGGTGATTTTGGCGTGAAAGTTTTAGGAAGCAAAAAAGTGTTGACACGAATGCCAAAGCAACTTTATTATGGAAATTTTGTGACACAAGGACTTCCGTTTTATGCGGGAAATCTGACTTATGAAACGGAAATAGAGACAGAGGAAGGTGTACTTTGGGTAGAAACTTCGCATTACAGAGGTGCATTACTACAGGTTACAGTTGACGGATCATATAAAAGAAATTTAATTTTTGCACCATATAGAGTCAATTGCGGAGAAGTATCTGAAGGTAGACATACCATTCAAATAAAAGTGTATGGAAACCGTGCAAATGCATTCGGACCCGTTCACAATGGAAATCGTTCAGAAACTTGGTATGGACCAAATCTGTGGAGAACAACAGGATGTAAGTGGAGTTATGAATATCAATTGGAAGAAATGGGAATTTTGACGACTCCATCGTATTGGATTGAAAAAGCAGAACAAGAAGTGGGAGGAAAAAAAGGATGAAAAAAGAATTTCCTGGTGGTGTCTGGCCGGTAATGTTGACACCATTTACAGATGAAAATAAAGTAGATTATGAATCTCTGGGTAGGTTAGTTGACTGGTATATTGAAAATGGGGCAGCAGGACTTTTTGCAGATTGTCAGTCTAGTGAGATGTTTTTTCTTTCATTAGAAGAAAGAGCAGAAATTGCAGAGTTTGTGAAAAATAGAGCTGGGGAAGGGGTACCCGTAGTGGCATCTGGACATGTGTCAGATTCGATCGAAGAACAGGCACGGGAATTAAATAGGATAGCAAAGACAGGTGTAGATGCTCTGATCCTTTTAACAAATCGTATGGCAAGAGAGGAAGAGGATGATGTGATATGGCTTAAGAATCTGAAACAGTTGATGTCCATGATTCCAGAAGAAATCCCACTTGGATTTTATGAATGCCCATATCCTTATAAACGTATCATTTCACCAGAACTTTTGAAGTGGTGTGCAGACAGTAAAAGATTTTTCTTCATCAAAGATACTAGTTGTAATTTAGAAAATATCAAACAAAAATTAGAAGCAATTCAGGGAAGTACGATTAAGTTGTTTAATGCGAATTCATCTACATTACTTGAAACTCTTCAAATGGGAGCCAGCGGATTTAGCGGTGTTATGGCAAATTTTCACACAGATTTATATGTGTGGTTATGCAAAAACTATAAAACAGATTCGAAAAAATCAAGAATATTGGCTGATTTTCTGACAATATCATCTCTTATTGAGAGGCAAGTATATCCAGTTAATGCAAAATATTGCCAACAGAAAATTGGTAATTTTCAATCAATGTTTACAAGAACAAAAAATACTGAATTATTAAATGATACAGGTAAGTTAGAAGTAGATCAGTTGATGAGGCTGACAGAGTTTATGAGAGACTTTCTAAAAATCACTGGTTGACAAAAGGAATGGAGGAGCAAGGGATGAAAATCTTAGTAACTGCTACTAATTATTCCCAATATTGTCAGGCAGGAAAGCGGATATTAGAACAGGCAGGGTGCGAAATTGTAGAAAATCCAAATGGAAGACCGTATAAAACATCAGAGTTAAAAGAAATAGTAGGAGATATGGATGGTGTAATTGTTGGTGTAGACACCTGGAATGAAGAAATTTTTCAATCAGCGCCAAAATTAAAATGCCTGGCAAGATTTGGGGTAGGAGTTGACAATATTGATTTAAATGCTGCTAAGAAATATGGAGTTATTGTATGCAATAGTCCTGGAATAAATTCTTCTGCGGTGGCAGAACAGGCAGTGGCATTACTTTTTAGTCTGATGAGACAAGTGCCACAGTTAAATCAAGCGGTACGAAGAGGTGAATGGACAAGACCTATGTTCCATGAATTAAAAACCAGAACAGTTGGTTTTCTTGGGTTTGGTGCTATAGCAAGAGAACTTGCAGGACGATTAAAAGGATTTCATCCAAATCTCATTGCGTATGACAAATATCCGAACAGGGACGAGGCAAAAAGATTAGGTGTTCAGATGCTATCACTGAATGAGGTGTTGCGGAAGTCAGATATTATCTCTATACATCTGCCTGCTTTTGAAGAGACGAAACATCTGATTTGTAAAGAAAATATTCAAAAAATGAAGACGGGAGTTTTTCTTATCAATACCGCAAGAGGCAGTATTGTAAATGAAAAGGATGTGGCAGAAGCAATGAAAGAAGGGAAAATAAGAGGATTTGGAACAGATGTGTTTGAAAAAGAACCGATTGATATTTCAGAGGAATTATTCCAATTTGAAAATTATATTGTTACACCTCATGTATCAGCAGAGACTTACGAAAATTGTGAAACAACATCGATTGTGACAGCAGAAGCATTAATATCAGTGTTTGAGGGGAAAGAGCCTGATCATCGGTTAGTATAGGATTCTAACATCAGATCATCTAAAAATAAATTTTACAAACTTTTAAAGCAAACTTGATCATAACCAGAAATTGTTTATGCTAAACTTGCTCAGGAAAAAACGATTGGAATTTTATTCCGTCAGACTCATGACAGGAGGATTTGAGCAATGAAGTTTAAACTAAAGCCAATAGAGAAAAAATGGATTCTTTATGATATCGGGAATTCAGCATTTGCGCTTCTGATCTCTACGATCATACCGATTTATTTTAATTATCTGGCGGGTGATGCCGGAATTTCAGAAGTGAATTATCTGGCGTACTGGGGATATGCAACCTCAGCGGCAACCGTAATCGTAGCTGTGTTGGGGCCGCTCCTTGGAACGGTCTCTGATGCAGCGGGAAGAAAAAAGAAAATCTTCATGATCGCACTGTTAGCGGGAGCATTTGGCTGTGTATTTCTTGGATTTATGCAGTCCTGGATTTGGTTTTTGTTGTTGTTTGTATTTGCAAAATCAGCGTATTCTATAAGTCTTGTGATCTACGATTCGATGCTTACCGATATTACATCGGAAGAACGGATGGATGAAGTCTCTGCGCAGGGATATGCCTGGGGGTATATCGGAAGCTGTGTTCCGTTTATTTGCAGTCTGTTGCTGGTATTGTTTTATGATAAAGTGGGAATTTCGATGCAGACAGCGATGGGGATTTCGTTTTTTCTGGTAGCGGTCTGGTGGATTGCACTGACGGTTCCGCTTCTGAAATCATACCGTCAGACACACAGTCGAAAACCGACAGTACACGCAGGACAGTCCGGTGTGCAAAGATTGGGACAGATCGTTTCTGAATTAAGAAAAGACAAAAAAGTGCTGTTTTTTCTGGCAGCATTTTTCTTCTATATTGATGGGGTATATACGATCATTGACATGGCAACTGCATATGGTACTGCTTTGGGGCTGGATACCACAGGTCTTTTGCTTGCACTCCTTTTGACACAAATTGTTGCATTTCCGGCGGCTCTGTTGTTTGGAAAGATTTCCAGAAAAGTAAGTGCATCGAGACTGATTCTGGTATGTATTTCTGCGTATTTTCTGATCGCTCTGTATGGGATCGGACTTCACAGGCAGTATCAGTTCTGGATCCTGGCAGTCTGTGTGGGATGTTTTCAGGGAGCAGTTCAGTCCATGTCCCGTTCCTACTATGCGAAGATCATTCCGGCAGAAAAATCCGGAGAATACTTCGGAATTTATGATATTTGCGGAAAAGGAGCTTCTTTTATGGGAACCATTCTGGTGTCTGCAGTGAGCCAGATTACAGGCAGTGTAAATCTGGGAGTAGGAGCGCTTTCTGTGATGTTTCTGGCAGGCTTTTTCTTGTTTTTGAAAGCGGACAAAACAGAAAAAAGCGAGGAAGAACAAGAAAATCCAGGCGTACTTTTTCAGCAGCCTGGATTGGGTCAGTGATCTATGCAAAAAATGCTTTTGCAGCTTTGAGCAGATATTCGGTATCCTTGACTCCGGCAGTTTCATATGGAGAATGCATTGCCAGTTGAGGAAGTCCGATATCTACGGTATTAAGTGCGACCTGCGTGTTGGAAATATTGCCCAGTGTGGAGCCGCCTGCCATGTCGGAACGGTTGGTAAATGTCTGATACGGAACGTCTACCTGCTTGCAGATATCCTTGAACATAGCGGCAGAAATGCCGTCTGTGCAGTATTTCTGGTTGGCGTTATATTTGATGACGATTCCTTCATTTAAATACGGGCGGTTGACAGGATCCGCTTTATCTGTATGGTTTGGATGAACTGCATGGGCATTGTCCGCAGAGATCATAAAACTCTTGGACAGTGCGATAAAGTAATCCTGTGTATCCATGCCGAATACCGTACAGATACGGAACAGCGTATCTCTAAGGAACGTAGATGCAGCACCCTGTTTTGTTGTACTTCCGACTTCTTCGTTATCCAGAACGCAGTGAACGGAAACCGCCTGTTTGCGGTCTGCGCCAAGCAGTCCGTAAAGAGAAGCACAGGCACACTGGAGATCATCCAGACGTGTAGCAGAGAGAAATTCCTCGTTTGCTCCCCAGAGAGTTCCCTTCTGACGATTGTAGAGGAAGAGGTCGTGACTCAAAATTTCCTCTTTTTCGACACCGGCATACTTTGAAATCGTATCTAAGAACGTATCTTTTGCAGAAATATCCCCGTATAATGGAAGCAAGTCTTTCTGTGCATTATAAGCGTATCCGCTGTTGGCATCCCGGTTCATATGAATGGCAAGATTCGGGATCAGAAGGAGATCCCGGTCTGCGTTGATCAGTTTCGCACAGTAGGTACCGTTTTCTTTTACGATCACCCGTCCGGCAACAGAAAGCGGACGATCAAACCATGGGGCACAGAGCATACCGCCATAGCGTTCTACGTTTAATTTGATGTAATGATCCTCTACGGCCATCTCCGGATTTTCTTTGATCTTAAAGGAAGGCGAATCACTGTGGCTTGCAATGATACGGAATCCATTTTGAAGAACTACAGATTCCGGAATGGAGAACGCAATGATAGAAGATCCGTTTCTTGTAACAAAATAATCATTACCAGGTGTTAAATTCCATGTCTGATCTTCTGACAGCTCTGTAAATCCATGTTTTGTCAGAATCTCTTTCGTAGTCTGCACTGCATGAAAGCAGCTGGGACTGTTCTCTATAAATTCCAGTAAATCTGTTGTAATTTTATTTGACATATTTTGTTTCCTCCTACATTCATAACTAATGTCTATTTTAGCACGAGGCTGCGGCGTTGAAAAGAGCCGGTGATTCTGTTACCATAAGGAATAGGTAAAACGATTTTCAGAGAAAGAAGAAGGTGAGAACAATGCGGATTTTAGTAGCAGAAGATGAAAAAGACCTGAACCGTCTGCTGAGCACCAGATTGAAAGCAGAGCATTACAGTGTGGACTCCTGTTTTGACGGACAGGAGGCGTTAGATTATCTGGAAGGGGCGCCATATGATGCGGTGGTCCTTGATATTATGATGCCGGTTCTGGACGGTCTGAGTGTCTTAAAGACGATGAGACAAAAGGGGAGTCAGACTCCGGTCTTGCTTTTGACGGTGAAGGACAGTGTGGAGGATCGTGTCCGCGGGCTGGATGCGGGAGCGAATGATTATCTGGTGAAACCGTTCGCGTTTGAAGAACTTTTAGCGCGCATCCGGGTGCTTCTGCGCAAACCAAAGGAGGCGCCGCAGACAGTCTGCAAACTGGATGATCTGGAAGTACATCTGGATACCCATCAGGTGCTGCGTGCAGGGCATGAGATCAAGCTTTCCGGAAAGGAGTTTGCGCTGCTGCGCTATATGATCCAGAATACGGGAATTGTGCTCTCCAGAGACCGTCTGGAGCAGCATTTGTGGAATTATGATTATGCAGGCGGCTCGAATGTAATTGATGTATATATCCGTTATCTGCGTAAGAAGATTGACGAAGGGGCACAGACGAAGCTGATCCATACTGTGCGGGGTGCCGGATATGTTATGAGGGCGGAACCATGAAACGATTTTCTTTGAAATTAAAATTGACAGCGATGTATTCCTTTTTTATGGTACTGGTGACCTGTCTCTGCCTTGCAGTCCTTTTTTCTCTGAGCGGAAATGAAATCCTGACGTCTGCACAGATGCACTTAAGAGAACGTGTGCAGGAAAGTGCAGATGAAATCGAGCTGGAAGACGGGGAATTCGAAATTGATTCGGATTTTTATTCACTGGATAACAATGTATATCTGGCGCTTTATGATACAGGTGGAAACTTCTTATATGGAAAGGTTCCGCCGGGACTGGAACAGGCTCCGCAATTCGAGGATGGAAAGATTCAGACGGTGAAAAGTGGAACAGAGCAGTGGTATGTGTATGATGTGCAGTATGAAATGGAAAATGGTCAGGAATTCTATATCCGGGGTGTAGTTTCTGTTACAGAGACACAGAAGGAGTTTTTGATCGCAGTCCGATTTGCGGTGATTTTACTGCCTTTGACTGTGATTTTAACGGCGCTGATCGGGTATCGTTTGATCAGGCGAACGCTTCTTCCGGTACGGCAGATGACAGAGACCGTACAGGAGATTCAAAAAGACGGAGATTTAAGCCGCAGGATCGGAGTCAGTCAGGATACCGGGAAAGACGAATTTTATCAGCTGGCAGGAACATTTGACGGTATGCTGGAAAGTCTGGAACAGGCGTTTCTCAGGGAACGGCAGTTTACATCGGACGTTTCCCATGAGCTGCGAACACCGGTCAGTGTGATTCTGGCACAGTGCGAGGCATCTCTGAATCGCACAGATTTGTCAGAAGAGCAGAGGAAAGAAATTCTTCTGATCCGGAAAAAAGCAGGAGAAATGTCTCAGATGATCTCTCAGCTTCTGTTATTGTCACGGGCAGATCAGGGGCGGCAGCAGTTAAATAAAGAAGAGATCAATATTAGTGAATTGACAGAAATAATTGTGGAAGAACAAAAGATGCTGGCGCAGAGGCGTAAAATTGAGGTTCATACAGAGATAGAACCAGACATCACAGGCTATCTGGATGAATCCTTTTATATCCGTATGTTGGATAATCTGATTTCGAATGCAGTTTCTTACGGAAAAGAAGGTGGGAATATTAAAGTGACACTTCATCAGATTCCGTCAGGGGTACAGGGAACGGTAGAAGATGACGGAATCGGAATCAGCAGAGATGATCAGGTGCATATATGGGAGCGGTTTTACCGAGTGGATGCCTCACGGACTGGAAAGGAAGAAGGTTCGCACTCCGGCCTTGGACTTTCCATGGTAAAATGGATCGCACAGGCACATGGAGGGAATGTCCGGGTGGAGAGTGAGCTTGGAAAAGGCAGCTGCTTTACATTTGAGTTGAAGACTGTGGAAGAATAAAAAGAGATAGAATCACCAGAGTGCGATTCTATCTGAATTTTAAAAGTTTGCATTTGATTCCAATGAATCCCAAAAGGAAAGCAATCAAGAATGGAAGTAAATGTATGATGAGAATGGAAAAATTCCCTAATAGCGGAGAAATATTACTTAAAATTGTATACCCTACGATCCATTCTCCATATTGCGTGCGGAAATGAAATCTGGGTGCGTCTTTGCACAGGAGTTGGGATACACAGATCAGCCCTATTAAAGAAAATACGACAGGAGAACCGCCGCCGCTGATACTGTTTGGTGCGATTACGGAAAATATTGCGTTTGCGGAAGTTGCGGAAAAGACTGTGATTAGCAGAAGTTTCCACTGTGAAATTTGGTGATCTAAAAACTTTCCTGTGAAATAAATCCCCAGAATATTTCCTAAAATGTGGATAAGTCCGGTATGTAGAAGCAGTCCTGTGAAAAACCGGTAATATTGCCCGTTGATGATGTGGATTCCGTGATTGCTGAATGCATCATATATATTGGTAAAAAATCCGGCTAAATATATAAGAATCCAAATGATGATCCAAACCGTACTTTCTTTTAGTTTTTTCAATTGGTTTTCCCTCCTTAAGTAATATGGAAATATGATATCACAGAATATGAGTATGGAACAATGATCAATTTTACAGAGAATAAGAAGAGTACCCTGCCATCTGGCAAGGTGCTCTCCTTTTTGAGATTAATGAGCATTTTTTTTAAGCCCCAGGATATTTATGATTGCATCCTGAAGAACTTTTGAATAGTTGATGCCAGCTTTTTCGGCTTCTACATTGAGCCAATATGGAATTGTGCAGTTTTTCTTTACAGCTTTATTGTCTGCCTTTTTTCGATATTCTCCAAAGTCAACATCCACCAGGGTAACAATGTCATTTTTACTTGGTTTTATTGGTGTGGAATTAGGTTGTGGAATTTCTTTTCCATCATCTATGAAATCAATTCCCATCAGCCCAATTGCATCGCGCGCCATTTCCATAGAGTCTGCAATATCTTTTCCTTGAGTTGCGATGTTGAAATCAGGAATTTCTACATAATAGAATCCGTCTGCTTCTTTTGATATCACAATGGGGTATGCATTTTTTTTCCTATACATATGATTTCCTCCTATACATTTATACTTGGTATTGATTATGAGAGAAATTGAGACTATTTGAGTCCCAGCTTTTTGATGATACTTCGTGCCAGTCTTTCATTGATGTCTGGATGTCTAGGGATGGGTTCTGTCTGTTTGCCGTTAGTATACAGATCATGGTTTCCTCCATTTCGTTTGATATACCATCCGTTTTTTTCGAGTAACTTAATTAATTCTCTTCTCTTCATTAAGCACTCTCCTTTCTTATCATACGTATATTATACGCATTTAAAAATATGCTGTCAATGATCGATGGATATATGTTAGTATATTAAATATAGGAAAATTTTTATTTGAGTTAAAATTCTAATCTTATTTTAATCTTCATGGAATATATTATCCTTACAGACAAAGAATAACAGTGTAGAAATGCAGTTGATAGAAAGAGAGGAATTAAAATATGATGAAGAAAAGATATTTTGCAGCGGTAGCAGTATGTGTGATGGCAATGAGCATGTTTACAGGATGTGCAGGAAATGATGGAAAGGATATCGGAAAAGATGCAGCGAAAACAGCAGCATTTTCAGATGCAGGTGTAACAGAAGACGAAATCACAAGGCTGAAAGTAAGCAAGGATCACGATGACGGAAGAAGTATTTATGAGGTTGATTTTACAGTTGCATCCACAGGGGAAGAATATGATTATGAGATTTCAGCAGAAGATGGAAGCATACTTCAGGTTGACAAAGAGATGGACAAGGGAAGTGTGAGTACGACGCAGAATCAGGATCAGAACGCTTCTGAAAATTCCACACAGCAGGGAAGCAGTAACACAGCAAATCAGACAGAGGCAGCAATTTCAGAGGAAGAAGCAACAAACCTTGCGTTGGAAAGAGTGCCGGGGGCATCTGCACAGGATTTGAGAATTCAGCTGGAGTTTGACGATGGAGTCCAGAAATACGAAGGCGACATTATTTATGACGGAAAAGAATATGATTTTGAAATTGACGCCAACACAGGAACATTTCTGGAATGGAGTGAAGAACGGGTTGGATAAGGGAAAGGATAAAAAAATGACAGGATTAAGTACATTATGTTATATCGAAAAAGACGGAAAATATCTGATGCTGCATCGCACAGTAAAAAAGAATGATGTCAATAAAGATAAATGGATCGGTGTGGGTGGACATTTTGAGGCAGACGAAAGTCCGGAGGAATGTCTGCTGCGGGAAGTGAAAGAGGAGACAGGATACACTCTGACTTCCTGGAAATATCGTGCGATCGTGACATTTGTGTCAGGTGACGGTGTGACAGAGTATATGTCCTTATTTACAGCAGATGGATTTACAGGAGAACAGATTGCCTGTGACGAGGGAGAACTTAAGTGGGTAGATAAAAAAGAAATTGACCGACTCAATCTCTGGGAAGGGGATAAAATATTCTTCCGACTCCTGGAGGAATCGGAAGAATTCTTTTCTCTGAAACTGATCTATGATGGAAACGGAAAGCTATTGAAAGCGATGCTGAATGGAAAACCGATGAATTAGATCAGGTAGCAATACATGACAATAAAGTGGCAGGCACTTCCGGCCATAACAAAAAGATGAAAAATCTCGTGGCTTCCGAAATTCTTATGTTTACTATTGAAGATCGGAAGCTTTAATGCGTAGATAATACCGCCGATCGTGTAGATGATTCCCCCTGCTAAAAGCCAGCCAAATGCCGCCGGCGATAATGAGTGGAAAATCTGTGTGAAAGCCAGTACGCAGGTCCATCCCATCCCGATGTAGAGAATGGAAGATACCCATTTCGGGCAATAGACCCAGAAGGCCTTGATCAGAATTCCTACAATAGCGATCCCCCAAACAATGGAAAGCAGAATCAGTCCGGTACGTCCTTTCAAAGTGATCAGACAGATTGGAGTATAGCTTCCGGCGATAAGGATAAAGATCATCATGTGATCGATCTTTTTCAATATCGTATTTACTTTTGCAGAAATATCAAATGTATGGTAGGTCGTGCTGGCAGCATACAGCAGGATCAGGCTGATCGCATATACGGCAAGGGAAATGAGAGATACCCTGCCCGGTTCATGGGCTGCCTTTATCAACAGAGGAATCGCGCCGCAGATTGCCATAAGCATACCAATAAAATGTGTGATCGCGCTGCCGGGGTCTTTTAAATGTTGTGTTTTGTTCATTGATATCTTCCTCCTTAAAATTTGAAAATTGCATGTAGTTTTAAAAACTACATTAAGTATATGTGTATATTACACCTTGTATTCCTTGAATGCAAGTGATTTTAAAAAATTTTTATAATCAAAGAAATTTTGACAGAAAAAGAAAATTCTGATATGATAATTCAGATTGTATTGTGGGACTGTTATACAGTCCCCTATTTTTGTTTTGAGAAAAGGAGATTTATGGAAGAATTAAAATTTGAAGAGTTAGAGTTGTGTCCTGAAATATTAAAAGCAGTAAAACATATGGGATTTGAAGAGGCATCACCGATTCAGTCCAAAGCGATTCCTGTGATCATGAGCGGAAAAGATGTGATCGGACAGGCGCAGACAGGAACCGGAAAAACAGCAGCCTTTGGAATCCCGCTTCTGGAAAAGATTGATCCGAAGAATAAAAAACTTCAGGCGATTGTTCTTTGCCCGACAAGAGAGCTGGCAATCCAGGTTGCAGAAGAAATCAGAAATCTTGCAAAATATATGCATGGGATAAAAGTTCTGCCAATCTATGGAGGACAGGAGATTGTAAAACAGATTCGTTCTCTGAAAAGCGGCACACAGCTTGTGATCGGAACACCGGGACGTGTGATGGATCATATGCGCCGCAAAACTATGAAAATGGATCATGTGCATACGATCGTGCTGGATGAGGCGGATGAGATGCTCAACATGGGATTCCGTGAGGATATTGAGACAATTTTGGAAGGAATTCCACAGGAACACCAGACAGTGCTTTTTTCTGCGACAATGCCAAAGGCAATCTTAGAGATCACAAAACAGTTCCAGACAAATGCGGAACTGGTGAAGGTGACGAAGAAAGAGCTGACCGTTCCGAACATTGAACAGTTTTACTATGAAGTGAAACCGAAGAATAAAGAGGAAGTGCTTTCCCGTCTTCTGGATATTTATACACCGAAACTCTCCGTTGTATTTTGTAATACGAAGAAACAGGTAGATCTGCTTGTGAATGGACTGCTTGGAAGAGGATATTTTGCGGCAGGACTTCATGGAGACATGAAGCAGGCACAGAGAGACCGTGTGATGCAGGGATTCCGTTCCGGAAAGACAGATATTCTTGTGTGTACAGACGTAGCAGCAAGAGGAATCGATGTGGATGATGTGGAAGCGGTATTTAACTATGATCTTCCGCAGGATGATGAATATTATGTGCACCGTATCGGAAGAACCGGACGTGCCGGACGCGTGGGACGTTCGTTCTCTTTTGTTTCCGGAAGAGAAGTTTATAAGCTGAAAGAGATTCAGCGTTACTGCAAGACGAAAATTTATGCACAGAAAGTACCGTCTTTAAACGATGTTGCAAATACAAAGATGGAAAATGTGCTGGAAGAGATTGAACAGATCATTGAAAATGAAGATCTGACAAAATTCCTTCAGATCATTGAAGAACGTGTCAATGAATCTGATTATACTGCAATGGATCTGGCAGCAGCATTTTTAAAATACTGTTCCGGACAGCAGGAGACAGAAGAAAAAGATATGGAATTTGGTGATACCGGGGCAGAAGAAGCCGGAATGGTTCGTCTATTTATTAATATCGGTAAGAAAAACAAAGCAAAACCGGGAGATATCGTGGGCGCAATTGCCGGTGAAAGCGGAATTCCGGGAAAACTGATCGGAACGATCGATATGTTTGATAAGTATACATTTGTAGAAGTTCCGAGAGAATATGCACGGGATGTACTCAATGCAATGAATCATACGAAAATCAAAGGAAAATCTGTTGCGGTAGAGCCGGCAAATCAGAAATAATCAAACTGGACTGGTTAAAAATACAATAACTGGACATTTTCATCTATCCACTTTGGTGGTAGGATAAGACCATCAAAAATGAAAAGAGGGAAAACGATGGAAAAGAGAAAGCAGACAGTAGTAAAACTGGCACAGACAGCACTTTTGGCAGCACTTTGCTTTGTATCATTTACATTTTTGCAGATTAAGATCCCGATGCCGGGTGGAGATGCTACATCCCTTCATATCGGGAATGCATTTTGTGTTCTGGGAGCATTGCTCTTAGGAGGTTGGTACGGCGGACTGGCCGGCGCAATCGGGATGACGATCGCAGATGTTCTGGATCCGATTTATATCGTGGGAGCACCAAAGACATTTGTGTTGAAGCTCTGTATTGGTCTGATCGTAGGACTTGTGGCACATCGTATCGGGAAAATTAATGAAAGTACAGATAAGAAATATGTATTTCGCTGGAGTGTCCTTGCATCCGTTGCAGGACTGGGATTTAACGTGATCGCGGACCCATTGGTAGGATATTTTTACAAACAGTATATTTTAGGACAGCCGCAGCAGATGGCAGAAGTACTTGCAAAATGGAGTACAGCAACCACATTTGTGAATGCAGTTGTATCTACGATTCTGGTGGCAGTTCTGTATAATGCACTGCGTCCGGTGTTATTAAAAAGCGGGATGCTGCAGATTGTAAGAAAAACAGAAGAAGTCAAAATTTGAAATAGAGAAATATGAAAACCACAGGAGAATCTCAATCAACATGATTCGCCTGTGGGTTATTTTACTTAAGCATGAATCGTAGTTCCGGTCTTACCCTTGAGTGCATCATTGATCTTGTCATAAGATGTGATCAGAGCGGTACGTCCTTCCCTTTCTTCTACAAATTCAACGGCAGCCTGGAATTTCGGGAGCATGTTGTAGACTCCGAAATGTCCCTGTTCCATATATTCTTTTGCCTGTGCAGCTGAGATTTCTCCCAGTTTTTCTTCGTTGTCTTTTCCAAGATTGATACATACCTGCTCCACACTTGTCAGGATGATCAGCTGATCAGCATCGACACCTTCTGCAAGTTTTCCGGCAGTCAGGTCTTTTTCAATGACTGCGCTGGCGCCTTTTAAGTGATTGTCCTGTTCCAGTACAGGAATTCCGCCTCCACCGGCAGCGATTACGACCTGATCAGCATCCAGAAGTGCGTTGACTGCATCCAGTTCCACGATCTTCACAGGATGCGGAGCGGAAACGACTCGTCGGAATCCTTTTCCGGCTTCTTCGATCACATAATTTCCTTTTTTACGCTCTTCGTTGGCCTCTTCTGCGCTCATGTAACGTCCGAGAACTTTGGTTGGTGTATAGAAAGCCTCGTCATAAGGATCTACGATCACCTGTGTCAATACAGTGCTGACTGTACGGTAGATTCCGCGGTTCATCAGTTCTTCCCGGATTCCGTTCTGGAGATCGTATCCGATATAGCCCTGGCTCATGGCAGAACATACAGACATCGGTGCAGCTGTATAATTTTCATGACGCTGTCCGAATTCATTCATGGCAGTGTGGATCATCCCTACCTGTGGAGCATTGCTGTGGGTGATCGCAACCTGAAATCCGGCTTCGATCAAATCTGCGATTACTTTTGATGTATTTTTTACTGCGACTTTCTGCTCCGGCAATGTAGTTCCAAGAGCACGGTGTCCCAGTGCAACGACAACTCTTTTCTTCATAGTCATATCCCTTTCGTTAAATAATTGTGATGAGTAAATTATATTATTTTTCGTACAAAAAAGCAACGTTATTCCACGCAGAAGTTGTGGATTATCGATAAAAGGCAAAGAAGACATCCAGCAACATCAGCATTCCCAGCAGAACACATACGCAAAGCAGGAACCAGAGCGGGATTTTTCTGGTAACCTGTTTCCATTTTGGTGCGATGAAATACTGGCAGGTGCATCCGATCAGTCCCAGGAACACGGCATCCGCAAAAAACGGAGGCAGCAGAGATGGACGAAAGTATTGAGAAATTTTGTGCAGGTCTGCGTGCCAGATCATCTGGACTGTAAAATCTGAAAGGTATCCAATCACAGAGTATAATAACCCGTTCATACAGAATGCCAGAATCGGATTTTTTGCAAATCGGTGCAGCATCGTTACGCTGAGAACACCGCAAATTCCATAAAGAGGAATCCATGGACCAAGCAGAATACTACGGTTCAAAAAGACCCCTTCCATTGTGAGATAGCTCAGTGTTTCCAGAATCCATCCAAGAATGGAAAACAGAAAGAACAGCGAGGCCAGTGTCAGCGGGTGATAGGAACCGGTCGGAGCCAGAGGCTGATGCACAGCACGGACCGGCGGCTGGACAGAAAACAGAAAGGCCGGATACTGATGTGGCTCAAAATAGGCAATCTTTGTATAAGGTCCTTCGGAATCGTCATAAAGCGCTTTGCGGATCAGTAGCTCGTCATCAGAAAGCTCCTGTTCCAGAAGTGGATCATTAAACAGTTCGTAACGGGGAGCGCGGGACCGGATATAATTTTTTCGCAGGGTCATATATAATTCAGCATCGGTGGCTGTCTGATAAGGATTGACAAACAGAAAATCCAGAATACCGAATGTAAGGAGAGAAAGAATGCTCCATCCGATAAAAGACAGATGCAGAAGAAACATCCGCCATTTGTTTCCGCGCATCAGCTGTCTGGATAAAAAGAATGCATCCTTTCGTCCCAGCGTCGGGTTCTCAGCCAGTATATAAGGAATCATGCTGTATTCGTACTTTTTGATGATGCCGCCGATGAACGTCAGGTTCCAGAAAGTCTGAAAAACACAACGGCAGGTCATGATCCATGCAGGGTGGGAAAAGAAGTTCACTTTGTAAAGAAAGAAAAGCTTACTGATCGTTGTCTGCTGATAAGTGCGTGCCTCCAGAAAGAAACGGGCTTCTCCGACAAGCAGCACGTTTTGAATGAAGACAGTGTAGAGAAAAGAGAGCAATACCCCCAGGAGAAGCAGAAAAAACGAGGTGGAAAACGGATCAAGGAAGGCCTCGTTGACAGTCTTTAAAGTGGCAAAGATAAAAGATCTTCCACTGGTATATATATTGAGCATGTGTTCGAACAGACTTGCCAGCGGTGTACCGGAAAGTGAAATCTGGAATACGTGGTGCAGCGTGTCTGCTGCGATCGACGAATTGGAGGCATCCGGAAAATTCAGATGTGTCTGAACAAAAATTGTTTGCAGTCCCGGGCGAAACTGCCGGAAAATAAAAGTGGAAGATGCAAATGAGGTCGTTAAAAATGCGATCAGAAAACAGACAGATACCATTTTCTGATAGTTGCTCTTTAGTGATTTTTTTGCCTGATGTTTCAGATGTTTTCTTGTCCACATAACAGGATTCCTCCGATTCTGATGATAGACCTATTATAGTTGCTTCACGGCAGACTGTCAAAGAAGATTTGCACCTTGTCAACAGAACCTGAAATCTGCTAAAATTTAGATTGCTGTGAACAGCAACCATAGAACAAGGAGGATGAAAAGTTGAGAAAATTGATTCCTTATTTGAAAAACTATAAAAAGGAAAGTATTATCGGACCGCTGTTTAAACTTTTAGAGGCGGTATTTGAATTGATTGTGCCATTAGTCACTGCAAGAATTGTTGATATCGGAATTCAGAACCGGGATATCCCGTATATCTGGAAGATGGCGGCATTGCTGGTGGCGTTTGGTGTAATGGGACTTTTGTGTTCCCTGCTGGCGCAGTATTTTGCGGCAAAAGCAGCTGTCGGTTTCGGAACAGAACTTCGGCATGATCTGTTCTGCCACATTGAACAGCTTTCTTATGCTGCAGTGGATAAGGCTGGCAGCGCCACGCTGGTTGTCAGGATCACAAGTGATATCAATCAGGTACAGTCCGGCGTCAATCTGGTGCTTCGTCTGTTTCTGCGATCGCCGTTTATTGTGGTAGGCGCAATGGTTATGGCATTTACGATCAATGTAAAGACCGCATTGATCTTTGTCGTGACAGTTCCGCTTCTGGCGCTTGTGATCTACGGTATTATGATCGTGACGATCCCGCTGTATAAAAAAGTGCAGAAAGCACTGGATCAGGTGCTTGTCTCTACCAGAGAAAATCTGGCGGGAATCCGTGTGATCCGTGCGTTTTGTACACAGAAGAAAGAGCAGGAAGAGTTTGATACAAAGAGTGAGATACTGATGAAGCTGCAGTTTCTGACCGGACGGATTTCAGCGCTGTTGAATCCGATGACATATATTATTGTCAACGCCGGGATTATTGCGGTTGTCTGGTATGGGGGCGGACAGGTATATGAAGGGCTGCTGACACAGGGAGAGGTAATCGCTCTGGTCAATTATATGTCCCAGATTCTTCTGGCGCTGGTGGCGCTGGCGAATCTGATTGTTTCCTTTACAAAAGCAGTAGCATCTGCAGCCCGCCTGAATGAGGTGTTTGCACTCAAATCCGAGCTTGTGGACGGAGAGTGGGAGAAAGCAGAGGCGAAAGTGGAAGCCGTGAAAGTAAAGATGGAACACGTGACATTCTGCTATCCGGGCAGTCAGGAGTCGGCGCTGGAGGATATTTCTTTTACCGCGAAAGCAGGAGAGACGATCGGTATCATCGGGGGAACTGGTTCCGGCAAGACAACTCTGGTCAATCTCATTCCCCGGTTTTATGATGTGACAGAGGGAAAAGCCGAAATCGATGGACTGGAGATTTCAAAATACCGGACAGAGGCTCTGCGAAAACAGATTGGAGTGGTTCCGCAGAAGGCAGTGCTGTTTTCCGGTACTATAAAGAGTAATCTTCAAATGGGAAATGAGCAGGCATCCGAACAGGAGATGTATGCGGCATTAAAAACCGCACAGGCTTTGGAGTTTGTGGAGGAGAAGCCGGGAAGGCTGAATGCTCCTGTCAGCGAAGGCGGAAAAAACCTGTCGGGAGGGCAGAGACAGAGGCTGACGATCGCAAGAGCACTGGTGAAAAATCCACAGATCCTGATTCTGGATGACAGTGCATCTGCGCTTGATTTCGCTACAGATGCGGCACTTCGAAAAGCATTGTCCCAGGATACGGAAAATATGACCGTATTTCTGGTATCGCAGAGAGCATCCTCTGTCATGCATGCCGATAAGATCCTGGTATTGGATGACGGAAAGATGGTGGGATACGGCAATCATGAAGAGCTGCTTGGAGCGTGCGGTGTCTATCAGGAAATCTGTCGGTCTCAGTTTTCGAAAGAGGAGGGGGTTCAGTATGCATAAAAAGAAAAAAAGTGTATGGAAAAAGATACTCTGGCTGATTCGGCCCTATCTGCATTTTTTGATGCTATCATTCGTATTTGCGGGTATTTCTGCGTTGCTGACATTGTATGCTCCGATTCTGATCGGTAATGCTGTGGATCTGATTATTGGAAAAGGAAGTGTGGATTTTGACGCGATCGGCAGGATTCTGTTCAGGCTGGCAGGGATTATTGTTATAACAAGCGCTGCGCAGTGGCTGATGAATCTGTGCAACAACCACATTACGTATCGGGTAGTTAAGGATGTCCGTACAAAGGCATTTGCAAAGCTGCAGAAGCTTCCTCTGAAATATGTAGACAGCCATGCATATGGAGAGACCATCAGTCGGATCATCACCGATGTGGAGCAGTTTTCGGATGGACTCCTCATGGGATTTACTCAGTTCTTTACCGGTGTGGTGACGATTTTGGGAACCCTGGTATTTATGCTCCTGATCAATGTGAAGATTGCGTTGGTTGTAATCCTGATCACGCCGGTATCTTTGTTTGTGGCAAGCTTTATTGCGAAGAGAACCTATGTGTTTTTTAAAGCACAGTCAGAGACCAGAGCACAGATGACATCCCTTGTCGATGAAATGGTGGGAAATCAGAAGGTTGTGCAGGCATTTGGATACGGTGACCGGGCAGTGGAGAGGTTTGATACGATCAACAAAAAGCTCCAGAAAGTCAGCCTGCAGGCGATTTTCTTTTCGTCCATTACGAATCCGAGTACCCGGTTTGTCAACGGACTGGTGTATACAGGGGTCAGTATTGCAGGTGCGTTTACCGCAATCGGAGGCGGGATCACGGTGGGGCAGCTGTCTTGCTTTTTAAGCTATGCAAACCAGTATACAAAGCCGTTTAACGAAATCTCAAGTGTGGTCACAGAGCTTCAGAATGCACTGGCATGCGCACGGCGGGTATTTGACTTTATTGAGGAACAACCGGAAGAGCCGGATGCGGCATCGGCGATCGAACTGAAAAATCCAGACGGCAGTATGACACTGGAACATGTCAGTTTTTCTTATAATCCGGAGATTAAGCTTTTACAGGATCTGAACCTGAATGTAAAGCCGGGTCAGAAAATTGCGATTGTAGGACCGACGGGATGCGGAAAGACGACGCTGATCAATCTTCTGATGCGTTTTTATGATATTCAAAGTGGAGAGATCCGTGTCGGCAATACCGGAATTCAGAATATTACAAGAGACAGTTTGCGGGCCAACTTTGGAATGGTTCTGCAGGAGACCTGGCTGAAAGCAGGAACGATCGCAGAGAATATTGCGTATGGAAAAGAAGATGCCACAAGGGAAGAAATCATTGCGGCGGCAAAGGCGGCTCATGCGCATGGGTTTATCCGGAGAATGGAGCAGGGGTATGATACGCTGATTCAAGAAGAGGGCGGAAACCTGTCACAGGGGCAGAAGCAGCTTTTGTGTATTGCCAGAGTTATGCTCAGAATTCCGGATATGTTGATTCTGGACGAGGCAACCTCTTCGATCGATACCCGTACAGAAATGAAGATTCAGGAAGCGTTTCAGAGTATGATGAGGGGACGTACCAGCTTTATTGTGGCACATCGGCTTTCTACTATTCGGGAGGCAGATGTGATCCTTGTGATGAAGGATGGAAATATTATTGAACAGGGCAGCCATGAGGAGTTGTTAGAAAAAGGCGGATTTTATAAAAATCTGTATGAAAGCCAGTTTGCGTCTTAGAAAAAAGCCCGGGGAGATCATGCATTTCCCCGGGCGGTCATATATTCATGCTCGCGTTTTAATTCTGCAAGACAGTCTTTTGCGAGCCAGTGCTGATTGGTCGGTGTGAGGATCGCTTTGTACGGAAACGGTCCCGCACCGCTTTTTTTCAAAGCAAGAAGCGCCTGATCCAGCTTCTGGCTGGAAAGTCCGCAGAATACGATCATTGTATCGGAGAGCTCTTCTCCGTCATAAATTTCTTCAGAAGGTGTCATGTCCGGCAGCCCTGCAAGTACACCGAGAGGCTGGCTGTAATCTTTGAGTGTAATGTGGCGGAGACGCACACGAAGCGGAAGCAGTGCACGTTCCACTTTCTTTTTTACTTCTTTGTCTGATATATGGAATAATAAAATACTTTCTCTCATACAGATGAAATCTCCTATCTATCTTTTTGCATTTATTGTAATAGATTTTATCTTGTAAGGAAAGGGCAGATTATAAAAAATCTATTGACGGGTACAGGGAAAAGAAATATAATAGCTGTATTAAGAAGATAATACAATAATACGACAGGTGTACAGCACACCAGGCACAGCCGGGAGGAAAAGTATGATTGAGATTAAGAATCTGACAAAGACGTATAAGTTGAATAAAAAGCAGATGAAAGAATCCAGAACCACAAATCCGATCAAGACGGCAGTCAATGCTCTTACGCTGACTGCGAAAAAAGGTGAGATTTATGGCCTTTTGGGACCCAATGGAGCAGGGAAGACGACTACGCTGCGCTGTATTTCCACGATCATCAAGCCGACAAAGGGCGAGATTTATGTAGATGGGCATGAGGTGCGCAAAGAGCCGGAGAAAGTGCGGGAAAAGATCGGATTTCTGACCGGAGATATCAAGCTGGATCCACAGTTTTCCCCGGATTATATGTTTGACTTTTTCGGGAAGATCCATGGAGTGAAGCCGGAGAAGCTCAAAGAACGAAAAGAGGAACTGTTTACTTATTTTGGGATCAAGGATTTTGCGCACAAAAAGATGAAAGAGCTGTCAACCGGAATGGGGCAGAAGGCTGCAATTGCAGTCAGCCTGGTACATGATCCGGATATTGTTATTTTTGATGAACCGACAAACGGTCTGGATGTCGTGACGGCAAGGAGTGTGACAGACTATCTGAAGCGCCTGAAAGAGGAGGGAAAGCTGGTCATTATTTCTACACATATCATGTCAGAGGCAGAAAAGCTGTGTGACCGGATCGGAGTGATCATTGACGGAAGAAAAGTGATGGAAGGGCATCTGGAGGACATCTTAAGAGCGACACAGACAGAAGATCTGGAGGATGCGTTTTTTGAATTGTACAGTCAGGTAAAAGGAGGCGGGGAAGATGCGTGAGATTCGATTGATCTGTAAAAAAGAATTATCCAGAGTGCTGACAGACAGAAAGATGTTATTTTCCATATTTCTTCTGCCGGCGATCATCATGGTGGTCGTAATGAATGTAATGACCAGTTTTTCGGAAAATTTGGAGAATGATGTCAAATCTCATGCGCCCATCGTTTATCTGCAGAATGCCCCGGAAGGTGTGGAGCAGTACTTGAAAGCGTATAATGAGAAGATGGATCTGCGCACGGTGGATGACGAACAGAAAGTGACAGAGGAAATCAGAGATGGATCAGCCGATTTGTGGATTGCTTTTCCGCAGGATTTTCTGGAGCAGATAGAAGTTTATAAGACAGGGGATGAGATTCCTCAGATCAAAGTTTATTACAATCCGTCCGAAGAGTATTCGCAGGCTGCCTATGAAGGTGTGGCAGGCGGATGTCTGGAGGTTTACCGGCAGGCACTGTTGTCAGAGCGTGTCGGAGATATGCAGTCTTTGACAGTATTTACGGTGAATTCAGACAATCCGGACATGGTAATCCAGGATGAACAGAAAGCCGGCGGCAAAGCACTTGGCATGATGCTTCCGTATTTTGTGACGATCTTACTTTTTGCGGGAGCAATGGGACTTGGAACCGATATGGTGGCAGGTGAAAAAGAGCGTGGTACCATGGCAAGTATGCTGGTAGCGCCGATCAAAAGAAGCTCGATCGTACTCGGAAAAGTATTTGCGCTGATGATCATTTCAGGAATCAGTTCGGTTGTATATGTTGCGGTTATGGTAGGCTTCCTGCCACAGATGATGGGGGCCTACGGAAGTGAAGGTCTGGGACTGAGTCTGGAAGTCGGGCAGGTGCTGATGATGGCATTTTTGCTGATTGCGATTGCATTCCTGTATTCCGGAATCATCGTTCTGATTTCTGTCTTTGCAAAAGATACAAAAGAGGCAAACAGCTATATTATGCCGGTTTATATGCTGATCCTGATTTTGGGGATTGCGACAATGTTTACGACGCAGAATATTGAAAGCTGGTATTATGCAGTACCGGTGTTTAATACAGCGCTGGCGTTACAGGGAATTCTTACAGGAGATGTGAGTGTGATGCAGTATGCGGTGACACTGGCAGAGACATTGATCCTGGGAATGATACTGATCACGGTAATCGCAAAAGCATTTGAAAGTGAAAAGGTAATGGCAAAATAGAAATTGTTTCAGACAGAGCATTTCACAAAGAGAAGGTGCCTGCATATAGTAACAGTAAGAAGGCTGCTGCTGTATGCAGGCGCTTTTTATAGCGGCAGAACGGATTTCGGGAAGCGGGTGTGAGGTGTGAGGCTCTGTGAACTGAGAGAGAAAGAAGTAATCAATATATGTAACTGCAGAAGACTTGGCTGTGTGGTGGATGTGGATATTGATGTCTGCGATGGAAAGGTTCTGGCGATCATTATTCCGGTTCCCGGGAAGATCTGCGGGATACTTGGCAGTGACGGAGAATATGTGATTCCGTTCGGTTGTATTAAAAAAATCGGGCCGGATATCATTTTGGTGGAAATCTGTGAAGAAAAGTTTTTGCAAAAGTACTAGATGTTGGTTATAATGGGGAAAAGAAACCAAATGCAAAGGAAAAAGAAAGGCGGAAATGAGTATGAAATGTCCGTATTGTGGTCATCCGGATACGCGGGTGATCGATTCCAGACCGGCGGAAGACAACAACGCCATCCGAAGAAGAAGATCCTGCGATGAATGCGGGAAACGCTTTACAACCTATGAGAAAGTAGAGACGATTCCCCTGATCGTGATCAAAAAAGACAATAACAGAGAGCAGTATGACAGATCTAAGATTGAAGCCGGAGTTTTGCGGGCATGCTATAAGCGTCCTGTTTCAGCACAGCAGATCCAGCAGACGATCGATGATATCGAGCTCCAGATATTTAAAAGAGAGGACAAAGAGATCCCAAGTAAATTGATCGGGGAGATCGTGATGGACCGTCTCAAAGATCTGGATGCGGTCGCATATGTCCGTTTTGCATCTGTATACAGAGAGTTTAAGGATGTGAACACATTTATGTCCGAACTGAAGAAGATCCTGGAGTAGCCGTATGCGAACCTATAAATTGACGATCGCTTATGATGGAAGCCGGTATCAGGGCTGGCAGAGACAGAGCAATACAGACAAGACGATCCAGGGGCTTTTAGAACAGGCGGCATCTGAGGCGGCAGGATATCCGGTGGAAGTACAGGGATCAGGACGCACAGACGGCGGTGTCCATGCGAAGGGGCAGACGGCCAGTGTGATTTTGCGCGGAAAAGTACAGGAGTCTGAGTTTTTACAAAATATGAACCGGCTGCTTCCTTTGGATATCCGGGTGATCGAAATGGAACTGGTAAAGAACGGATTTCACGCGAGACTCAGTGCAGTTGGAAAATGTTATGAATACTGGATCGATATGCGGGAAAAACCAGATGTGTTTATGCGAAAGTATACCTATCATTATCCGAAAGAGCTGAATATAGAGGCGATGCAAAGAGCAGCGGATGATCTGATTGGACGGTATGATTTTGCCGCATTTACGGACAAAAAGGAGGAAAAGTCCACAATTCGCACAATTTATGCTATAATCGTGGAGGTACAGGGGGACAAGTTGAGGATCGAATACCGGGGCAGCGGTTTTATGTATCATATGGTGAGGATCCTGACAGGAACTCTGTTGGAAGTAGGAGACGGAAGAAGAACGCCGGAATCGGTAAAGGCTGCACTGGCAGGCAGAGACAGGGCAGATGCCGGATTTCTTGCACCTGCAAGAGGGCTGACATTAAAAGAAGTGTATTATTAGATTGGGGGCGGGTACGAAAGTAGACGGTCCCTTTTTGGGTTTTTCTAAAGAAAACAGGAGGATTTATGAAGCTGATATCATGGAATGTAAATGGAATCCGTGCCTGCGTACAGAAAGGATTTCTGGAATTCTTTCGGGAAGCAGATGCAGATATTTTCTGTCTGCAGGAGACAAAGCTGCAGGCAGGTCAGATTGAGCTGGATCTGGAAGGGTATGAGCAGTACTGGAATTATGCCGTGAAAAAAGGATATTCCGGAACGGCTGTATTTACAAAAAAGAAACCATTAAATGTGACTTATGGAATCGGAATCGAGGAGCACGATCAGGAAGGTCGTGTGATTACACTGGAATTTGAAGAATTTTATTTTGTGACTGTGTACACGCCGAATTCTCAGAACGAGCTTGCCAGACTGGATTACCGCATGAAGTGGGAATCTGATTTTCTGGCGTATTTGAAGAAACTGGAAGAGGAGAAGCCTGTGATTTTCTGTGGTGATCTGAACGTGGCACACAAAGAAATTGACTTGAAAAATCCGAAGACGAACCGGAAAAACGCCGGATTTACGGATGAAGAAAGAGGAAAGTTCACCGAGATGTTAAATGCGGGATTTATTGATACATTCCGGTATTTCTATCCGGATCAGGAAGGGATTTATTCCTGGTGGTCTTACCGGTTCAGTGCCAGAGCAAAGAATGCAGGGTGGAGGATCGATTATTTTTGCGTTTCAGAATGTTTGAAGGACCGGCTTGCGGATGCGAAGATCCTGACAGATGTTATGGGATCAGACCATTGTCCGATCGAGCTGGATTTAAAATAAAAAGGAGAGAATGAACATGACAAAGATTGATATTATTTCCGGATTTTTAGGAGCCGGAAAAACAACATTTATTAAAAAGATGCTCAAAGAAGCATTTTCGGGAGAACAGGTTGTGCTTATCGAGAACGAATTCGGAGAGATCGGGATTGACGGAGGATTTCTTAAGGAAGCGGGAATTGAAATCAGGGAGATGAATTCCGGATGTATCTGCTGTTCGTTAGTCGGAGACTTTGGAAAATCCTTAAAAGAAGTGGTAGATACGTATCATCCGGATCGGATTCTGATCGAGCCATCCGGTGTTGGAAAACTTTCTGACGTGATCAAAGCAGTGCAGGATGTGCAGGATGAGATCGAAGCGGAGCTGAACAGTTTTACAACAGTTGTAGACGTGACAAAATGCAGATTATATAAGAAGAATTTCGGAGAATTTTTCAGCAATCAGATCGAATATGCAGGTGCGATCATCTTAAGTCGTACAGATAAGGCAAAACCAGAGAAAGTGGAAGAAAGTGTTGCGCTGCTTCGCAAGCTAAATGAAAAGGCTCCAATCATCACAACTCCAATCGAGCAGTTGTCAGGAGAGAAGCTTCTGGAGACAATGGAGCACAGCAAATCTCTGGAAGAAGAGTTGCTCCTGGAAGAGGAAATCTGCCCGGAATGCGGACATGTGCATGAACACGCACACCATCACCATTGCCATGAAGAACACGATCATCATGAGCATCACCATCATCATGGAGAGGAGTGTGGCTGCGGACATGGCCATCACCATGAGCACCATCACGAGCATGAACATCATCATGATGGGGAGTGCGGTTGTGGCTGCGGACACAATCATGACCATGAACATCATCACCATCATCATGCAGATGAAGTGTTTACAAGCTGGGGACGAGAGACGATCAAAACCTACAGCAGGGAAGAAATCAGCAGAATCTTAAAGACGCTGGAAGAGGATGACACATACGGAACTGTTCTTCGTGCAAAGGGAATGGTCGCAGGTGCAGACGGAGAGTGGATTTATTTTGACATGGTTCCGCAGGAGCATGAAGTCAGAAGCGGGGCAGCGGAATATACGGGAAGAATCTGTGTGATCGGTTCCAGGCTGGAAGAAGACAAGCTGGAAGCATTATTTGGACTGAAAAAATAGAAACTACAGACAGGAGAGAGAACAATGAATGAACCGGATGTAATGGTTTATCTGATGACTGGATTTTTAGACAGTGGAAAATCCCAGTTTTTAAAGTTCACACTGACACAGGATTATTTTCAGATTGATGGAACAACGCTTCTGATTCTCTGCGAGGAAGGTGAGGAAGAGTTTGATCCGCTGGAAATGGCAAAGCATGGTGTGAAGATCATCAAAATAGAAGAACAGGAAGAGTTGACAGAAGCATTCTTAAATGAACTGCATGAAAAATATTCGCCGGAGCGTGTGGTGATCGAATACAACGGAATGTGGAAAGTCAGTGACTTTGAAGCGTTAAATCTTCCTGAAGGATGGGAGATCGAACAGAAACTGACAACAGTGGATGCAAGTACATTTCAGATGTATCTGAACAACCTGAAGCCGTTGTTTGTCGAAATGGTACGCGGGGCGGAACTGGTGCTGTTTAATCGTTGTACAGATATTGAACCTCTGGCAGGATACCGCAGAAGTGTGAAAGTAGTCAGCCCACAGGCAGAAGTGATCTTTGAGGATGAAAACGGTGAGATCGAGAATATTTTCGGGGATGATGTGCCGTATGATCTGAACGCGCCTGTGATTGAGATTCCAAGAGAGGATTATGGAATCTGGTATGTGGATGTTATGGAAAATCCGGACAGATACAAGGGAAAAGTGATTGAATTTACCGCAAAAGTATTAAAGCCGAAAGGATTTCCGTCCAAGGTATTTCTTCCGGGACGGATGGCGATGACCTGTTGTGCGGATGACACTACATTTTTAGGATATATCTGCAAGAGCGCCTACGCACCGAAGCTGCAGGCAGGAGAATGGGTGAAGGTGCGCGCAAAAGTACAGTATGGACATGTATCAGTGTATAAAGGTACCGGACCGATTCTGGAGGCAGAGCATATTGAAGAAGCCGAACCAATCGAAGAGCTGGTTTACTTTAACTAAAAAGAGTGAGGGAGAGACAAGATGGAAAAAAGATTTGACGTAATCGCAATGGGAGAACTTTTGATTGATTTTACAATGAACGGACAGAGCGAACAGGGAAATAACCTGTTCGAAGCCTGCCCGGGAGGAGCGCCGTGTAATGTGCTGGCAATGCTGAACAAGCTTGGTAAAAAGACTGCATTTCTGGGAAAAGTAGGAGATGATCAGTTTGGAAGACTGCTGCGGGATACGATCAGCAGTGCAGGGATTGATGCATCTAATCTTCTGACTGATGATGAAGTGAACACGACGCTTGCATTTGTACATACTTTCCCGGATGGAGACCGAGAATTTTCTTTCTATAGAAATCCGGGGGCAGATATGATGCTTCGTGAGGAGGAAGTTGAGGAAGACTTTATCCGTCAGGCAAGACTGTTCCATTTCGGAACTCTGTCCATGACACATGAAGAAGTCAGAAAGGCAACAAAAAAAGCGCTTAAGGCAGCGAAGGACAATGGACTTTTAGTATCCTTTGATCCGAATCTGCGCCCGCCGCTGTGGAGTTCTCTGGATCTGGCGAAAGAACAGATGGAGTACGGATTCCAGTACTGTGATATTCTGAAAATTTCTGATAATGAGATTCAGTTTGTATCAGGAAAAGAAGATTACGATGAGGGAATCCGGTATCTTCAGGAGAAATATCAGATTCCGTTGATTCTTCTGACAATGGGGAAAGACGGAAGCCGTGCGTACTACAAGGGAATGCGTGTAGAAAGAGCCGGAAAATCAGTGAAGGCAATCGAAACGACAGGAGCCGGAGATACATTCTGCGGAAGCTCTTTAAATTATATTCTGGAGCATGATTTTGAAAATCTGACGGAAGAACAGCTGGGAGAAATGCTCACATTTGCAAATACAGCAGCAGCGCTGATTACAACCAGAAAAGGAGCGATTCGTTCCATGCCGGAGAAGGAAGAGGTTCTGGAATTTCTGCAAAAATAAAAAACTGCTTTCTTTTTCCCGATAAATAGTGTACAATGAAGCGCAGTACATGAAGATATGGGAGGAATATACAATGCCGGAAGCAGTAGCAGAAGAATTGTGTGTGAAGTTTAGAAACATCGATGAAATACAGGAATTTGCAAAAGCAGTGAATCAGTTTGATGGAGATGTTGATCTGAAACAGGGGAGAATTACGATTGATGCGAAGTCTCTTCTGGGAATCTGCAGTATGAATATAGAGGAAGAGATGGAACTGCAGGTGTTTAATGGGGATGCAGAAGAATTGAAAGAATTGATCAAGAAATTTCTTGTTTAAAGTATGTATACATCGATAACATAAGGGTATTTTCCAGTGGATGGGAGATACCCTTTTTCGAAAAAGAAAGGAGAGAGCAGGATGAAATTTACAAAAATGCAGGGATTGGGCAATGATTATGTCTATGTGAATGGTTTTGAAGAACGGATTGAAAATCCTTCTGAAATGGCTGTAAAAGTGAGCAACCGGAATTTTGGAGTCGGTTCGGATGGACTGATTCTGATCAATCCGTCCGAGAAAGCAGATTTTGAGATGGAGATGTATAATGCAGACGGTTCCAGGGGAGAGATGTGTGGAAACGGAATTCGTTGTGTGGCAAAATATGTTTATGATTATGGTCTTACCGATAAGACACATATTTCTGTGGAGACACTGGGCGGGATTAAATATCTGGATCTGACTGTAGAGGATGGAAAAGTGGTTCTGGTAAGAGTGGACATGGGAAGTCCGATCCTGACACCGGCGCAGATTCCGGTCATCGCAGATGAGGCGGAAGCGGTTGCTGTTCCGATCCTTGTGGACGAAACAGAATACCAGATGACTTGTGTTTCTATGGGAAATCCTCATGCAGTCATATTTATGGATGATATCGAACATCTGGAGATTGAGAAGATCGGACCGAAATTCGAGCATCATGAACGATTTCCGAACAGAGTGAATACAGAATTCGTGAAAGTCTTAGACAGACACACGGCAAGTATGCGTGTCTGGGAGCGGGGATCCGGGGAGACACTTGCCTGTGGAACCGGAGCCTGTGCAGTGGCAGTGGCATGTATTCTCGGAGGATATACAGAAAACAAAGTGACGGTTAAGCTGCTCGGAGGAGATCTGCTGATCGAATGGGATCGTGAACAGAATAAAATCTATATGACAGGACCGGCAGAGGTTGTTTTTGACGGAGTGTGGAAGGCATAATAGAAAAAGAGGCAGGGCGTTCGTTACGGTTTATCTCCGGTTACTATCAATACCTGAGATGAACGGTAACGAACTTTGCTTAAAAAATAAAAAAAGTGCTTGACTTTTTGGAAAATTGCGATATAATGTAAATGTTGAGTCTGACAGAAAGAGAAATGATGCGGATTGGTGTAATGGCAGCACAGCAGACTCTGACTCTGTTAGTAGAGGTTCGAGTCCTCTATCCGTAGCTTGTAAGACAGTCATAAAGGCTGTCTTATTTTTATGTCCGGAGTATGTTACTGTGTACAGTTGCAGAGTGATTTTTACTGTTGTTTTTGGAGAAAAAAACATTGACAATCAAGGACAAAAAGAATATAATAAAGCAGTATAACATAAGGAGAAACAGCTTACACCAAAGCCCCGGAGTATGCTGATTTCATATAGAAGAGTTAAAGTAAATAATCTATGATAATTAGTAAGTAGGAGGAACACCCATGAAAACTTATATGGCTAACCCAGACAAGATCGAAAGAAAATGGTATGTGGTTGACGCTGAAGGATGTACATTAGGACGTCTGTCTTCAGAGATCGCTAAAGTGTTAAGAGGAAAAAATAAACCGGAGTACACACCACATGTTGATACAGGAGATTACGTAATCGTTGTAAACGCTGACAAAGTGAAAGTAACAGGAAAGAAATTACAGCAGAAAATCTACTACAATCACTCTGATTATGTAGGTGGAATGAGAGAGACAACACTGGCTGAGATGCTTGCAAAGAAACCGGAAAAAGTTGTTGAGCTTGCTGTAAAAGGAATGCTTCCAAAAGGACCTTTGGGAAGAGCAATGATCAAGAAACTTCATGTATACGCTGGACCAGAGCACAACAATCAGGCTCAGAAACCAGAAGTATTGACATTTTAAGGAAAGGTTGAAAGGAGGACATTACATTGGCTAACGCAAAATATTACGGAACAGGAAGAAGAAAAAAATCTGTTGCAAGAGTATATCTTGTACCGGGAACAGGAAAGATCACAATCAATAAAAGAGATATCGATGAGTATCTTGGACTGGAAACATTAAAAGTTGTTGTTCGTCAGCCACTCGTTGCTACAGGAACAACAGACAAATTTGATGTAATCGTAAACGTACATGGTGGTGGATACACAGGACAGGCTGGAGCAATCCGTCACGGAATCTCCAGAGCACTTCTTGAAGCTGATGCTGAGTACAGACCAGTATTAAAGAGCGCTGGATACCTGACACGTGACCCACGTATGAAAGAACGTAAGAAATACGGTCTCAAAGCAGCTCGTAGAGCACCACAGTTCTCAAAACGTTAATTATACGTTTCGGAACGTACAATTTCAAAAAAGATTTTTCGACTCCTCAGGACTTCGGTCTTGGGGAGTTTTTGATGTGAATTTGTGTCAGCATTGATGAATGTCACCGGGAACCCCGGGATGTTTTCTGAAAGCATATGAAGAAGTGAATGGAAAAAGATTATATTATAAACTATCGAATTATGATAGTTATCGCGGTGTATTTGGGCATGAATGTGTAAATGAATTGATTGTAAGTCGAGTAATGGATATTTTGAGAATTCCCCATGTGAAATATAAATTGATACATGCGCAGATTATCATAGATGGAAAAGAACAGGAAACATGGCTTTCTGTTTCGGAAAACTTTCGTAAGGATAATGAAGAAAAGTTGGCATATGATTTGTATTATGATTTGCAAAAAGAAGGAAATGAATCTCCGTTAGAATTTGCAATAAGAAACAATTGGGAATTATATATGTACCAGATGTTTTGCATTGATTATTTGATTGCCAATAGAGACCGTCATGGAAGCAATCTGGAAGTGTTAAGAAATGATGAAGACGATAGTGTGAGAATAGCTCCTTTGTTTGATCAGGGAGTATCGTTATTGTTTTCAACATATGGTAATGAAAAACTTCCGGAAGAAACGGACGTGATGAGAGATTTTCCGGTTAATAATTATATTGGATCAAAATCTTTAGAGTATAATCTGTCATTGATACCAAAAGGATACGATTTACAGATTTGGAAATTAAAAAAAGAAGATCAGGATTATATTTTTAGTGGTATAAAGCATGTTTTATCGGAGGGTCATAGGAATAAAATATGGGAGATGATTTGGAAAAGGTGGTGTTTTTTTGAACAGGTACGCAATCAGGAGAAATAATAGAAATAAAATTGTCGGAATATTAAATTATGATGAGAAAGCAAAGAAATACACAATTGAGATTCCGGAAAATGTTACGCCAAAGGAAGCTCCGTTTATGATGTCGTTACTTTTGAAAAAAGGTATCCGAACCATGAATTCAGATTGGAGTATGCGTTGGGTACAGAGTAGAATCATTCCAAGTAGCAGACAGAATATAGGGGAAATACTTCGTGTGAATGGAATGCGTTCATATGATGAGCATAAATTACTATTAAAAAATGAGGGGCGAAGTTGTCAGGATGAATTTTATATTGAACATATGTAGCTTTAAAGTGTAATGCGGAGTAATGTGAAGCCTTGTATTTATAATGTATTTACAGCACCAACATTTGAGAATCTGGTGAAATTAAGTATTTCCAGTTACTTAAATGTTAAGGGATGTACAATTTCAGAAGGTTATACCAGTGTGATGGATCTGTATTCAAGAAAAATCATTTCCTGGGTGTTGAGTGAGACGCTGGAGGCATCCCACGTAGTGGAATGTGTTGAAAAAGCAAACGTGTCAGAAATGTTGAAAAACCGTTGATCTTCCACAGAATCATCATCAGGAACTAGACCTTCCAAATTTAATGGCAAAACCAGTTGATAAGGCTCGCCAAATTCGGTATAATTTTTATGGTATTTTATGTATTTTGTCATACTTAATTATACCATGGATTGCGGACTCTTCGGAGTCCGTTTTTTACTTTTAGGCATAAAAAGGGAGCTATTGCTCCATAGATGTTTACTCATCTATTTTGCAACAGCCCCTCTCAATTCTTTAAAAACAGCATCATATTCCTGCGAAAAGATACTGTTTTTATTCCACAGAAAGGTGAAGTCGTGCATAATCATGAAATCAGATAGTGGGATCTGTACTAACATTCCTTCATTTAATTCTTGTTCCACTGCAGATTTATAGAGAAAAGAAATTCCACAATCTTCTTTTAACAGAGTGACGATCGTGTGGATGTTTTCGATTTCCACAAGATGTCGGAAGTCTTTGACAGACATATTTTTCAATGCCAGTGTTTTGGTCAGGATTGCCCGGGTACCAGAGCCGTGTTCTCGAATCAGGAGACGTTCAGATGTCAGGTCTCGGAGATTGTGTACTGGTTTTGAAAATGTGTGATGGGCGGAGGAAACAGCAATGTATTCTTCTGTTTTGTAGACACGTGTCTCGTAATGATCACCGCTAAAATATCCTTCCACAATTGCAAAATCGATCGTTCCTTCGTGAAGATAGGTGAGAAGGGTCTGCGTGTTGCCATATCGGATGTGAAAATCCATATCCGGATGTGTTTTGATAAAACGGGAAAGAGCAGGTACGATCGCATATTCGCCAATGGTCATTGTTACGCCAAAGGTCAGAACTTTTTTTTCTTCTATACTTTCCTGCATCCGTTTTTTTAACGTATTTTCATCATTTCTCATGGTCTCCAGAGCAGAACGTAAGATTTCTCCGGCAGGAGTTAGTCTGAGCTTTTTCTTATCTCTTATAAAAAGTTCGGTACCGTAGGTCTTTTCCAGATGTTTAATATGCTGGGAAACTGCGGGCTGTGTCAGATTCAGGTGCTCGGCAGCATGTGTAAAGTTCATATCGTTGCATACAGTCAGAAATGTTTCCATGCGAAAATCCAACATAATTGTTTCTCCTTTTTCAGATGTGTTTATACTTAAACCATAACAAATATTTATTATATAATCAATACTTATAATTTTACAAAATAATAGGAGCGATTTATAGTATATATGAAAACAGGGAAAAGTAAAATGAGGAAGGCGAAAAACAGGAGGATATGAAAATGTATGATGTTATAATCATAGGAGCAGGACCGGCAGGAATCAGTGCAGGAATTTATGCAGTGAGCAGAGGACAAAAAGCACTAATTTTAGAAAAAAATCAGGTCGGAGGACTGATTCGAAGAGTGTCCGCTGTCACACATTATGCGGCAATTGTAGAGGGGGAAACCGGGGAAAGCTTTGCAAAGCGCCTGAGGAAACAGGCGGAAAATGCAGGGGTAGAAATCCTGAAGACCGAGGTGAAAAAAGTAGAATTGACCGGGGTGGAAAAAAGGATTTATACAGAGAAAGAATGTTATTGTGCGAAGAAGGTAATTTTAGCGAATGGTACATCACCAAGAAAACTGGGGATTCCGGGAGAAATAGAACTGGCAGGACGAGGAATCGGAATGAATGCAGCAAAAGATGCAATGAAGTATCGTGGAAAACATGTATATGTGATCGGAGGTGCAGATGGAGCGGTAAAAGAAGCACTGTATCTGGCGGGGGTTGCAGAAAAAGTAACAATCATCCATTTTGAAGAAACGTTGGGATGCATTGCACAATTTCAGGAAAAAGTAGCACATACCCCAAACATTGAATTACGGCTTCACGCCAGACTTCATGCTGTGTACGGAGTGGAAAAAGTAGAGTCATTGGAAATCTTGGATGAGAAAACAGGAGCAATTGAGACAATTGAAGATCCGGGATGTGGAATTTTTGTGTATGTAGGTACGGTTCCGAATACAGAATTATATAATGAGATCAGGTTGGACAATGGGTTTCTTACGACAGATGAAAATATGCAGACGGAAATACCCGGTGTATATGCAGTTGGTGACATTCGTGTAAAACAGGTACGACAAGTATCTACAGCAGTAGCAGATGGAACGATTGCAGCAATTCATGCAGCACGATAGGAGGCAAATATGGACTTTATAAAGAAAAACGGGAAGGGATTACTTTTTTGTCTGGCTTTGGCAGTGCCTTCAGCTGTTTTGGGAAAATTGTTTCCGGTCGTCGGTGGACCAGTGTTTGCGATTTTAATTGGAATGATACTTGCATTGGTGATTAAAAAACGGGATTCACTGGAATGTGGCATAAAATATACTTCGAAGAAAATATTGCAATATGCCGTTGTACTTCTTGGATTCGGACTCAATTTGGAGGTTGTGATGGAGACGGGAAAACAGTCTTTGCCGATTATTGTGTGCACCATTACAACATCATTGGTGATTTCTTATATTTTGCATCGCACAATGAACATTCCGGAAAAAATCTCTACACTGGTTGGGGTGGGATCTTCGATTTGTGGGGGATCAGCGATCGCAGCAACAGCTCCGGTTATCGATGCGGATGAAGAAGAAGTAGCACAGGCAATTTCGGTGATTTTTTTGTTTAATATTCTGGCAGCATTGATTTTTCCGGTACTGGGAACAGCGCTTGGATTTTCAACAACATCCGGGGAAGCATTTGGAATTTTTGCAGGTACTGCGGTGAATGATACCTCTTCTGTAACTGCAGCGGCTTCTACGTGGGACAGCATGTATCATCTGGGAAGCCAGACACTGGATAAGGCAGTGACGGTTAAATTGACCAGAACATTGGCGATTATTCCCATCACATTGATACTTGCATTACGCAGGGCGCGGAAGGCTGAAACAGAAAGCGGAGAAAAAGTGTCTCTGAAGAAAGTGTTTCCATTTTTTATCCTGTTTTTTATCGGAGCAAGTCTGATTACGACAGCAGCAACAGCAGCAGGAGTACCGACAGAAGTTTTTCAGCCATTAAAAGAGCTCTCCAAGTTTTTCATCATTATGGCAATGGGAGCAATTGGATTTCATACGGATGTAGTGAAATTGATCAAAGGTGGCGGAAAGCCAATTTTAATGGGAATGGCATGTTGGCTTGGCATTACCGTGGTAACGCTCAGTATGCAGCATCTGCTGAATTTATGGTAATCGTCAAAACGACAAACTAAAAAACCCCAAAATACAAAATTTTATACAAATTTCATAGAAAGCGTTGCCGGATTGTGATATAGTAGCACTATTGAATGAATTTTGGAGGTTTTATTATGGGACGTTTTGATGAGAAAATTATGCTGGTAACAGGAGCTACTTCCGGAATTGGAAGAGCGGTTGCAATTCGCGCAGCAAAAGAAGGTGCAACAGTTGTTGCGGTGGGGCGCAACGAAGAGCGTGGAGCGGCTGTTGTAGCAGCAATGGAAGAAGCTGGTGGAAAAGGAGAATTCATGAAATGTGACGTCAGCAACAAAGATGCAGTAAAGGCACTTTTTGCAGAAATCCAGGAAAAATACGGAAAACTTGATGTTGCAGTGAATAATGCGGGAATCGTTGGTGCTTCTAAGACGGTAGAAGAACTGGAGGATGATGACTGGTTCCAGGTAATTGATGCAAATTTGAATTCTTGTTTCTTCTGCTGCAGAGAAGAAGTAAAGCTGATGCAGCCATCAGGTGGAGCCATCGTGAACGTGTCCAGTGTTGCGGGAATGCGTGGATTCCCTTCCGCAGCAGCTTATGTTGCAAGTAAGCATGCAGTCAGTGGACTGACAAAAGCAGTGGCAGTGGACTATGCTACAAAAGGAATTACGTGTAATGCGATTTGCCCTGCAGGAACAGATACTCCGCTTACAGAGAGAAGTTCAGCAGATATTAAGACGAGAATGGCAGAGATTGCAGCACAGGGAAAAGATCCGATGGAATGGCTGAAGAATTCTATGTTGTCTGGAAAGACAGAGACGTTGCAGAAGAAAAATGCGACACCGGAAGAGCAGGCAGCAACGATTTTGTATTTTGCAAGTGATGAGGCAAGACACATTACAGGTTCCATTGTTGCAAGTGATGGTGGATTTACTACATACTAAAATAAAACGAAACAAAGAACCTCTTGGGAGTCAGTCGGCTCCTGAGAGGTTTTTGTCTGTTTCATAGACCTTTTTTACATCAGCCCGGCATCTGAAAATTGTGCAGAAACAGATGAGAAGAGAGCATGCAGCAAAAAAAGACATGCAGAGCCGATAATCCAGGATTTCAGCAGTAGCTCCTACAATTACAGAAAGGATGCTGCTGACAGCCATCAGAATCATATTTTCAAATGCATTGATTCTGGCGCGCATGGATTCCGGAATGTAAGACTGGACGGCGGCAACACGTAAGGTGGCGCTGTTTGTTCCGAGAAAACCGGCAAAGGCACGGTTTACGAGCATAAGAGGATATGGAAGCCAAAGCAGAATAAGATCCATGCATTCGTAAAAGGTATAGACTGCAAAAGTAACGTAGAATTTTTTCTTTTTTGGAATTTCAATCCGGTACTGCACCACTCCGCCGATGGTGCGTCCTAAAAATTCAGCAATGGAAAATAAAGAATAAAGTGCGGCGGACATTCCGGGGGCGGTACGGAAAAATGCGACCAGAATGGGAGCATATCCGGAAGCGACCCCATTTGTGGCTGCCATATAGTAGTAAATAGCCTGTAATCCACGTTCTTTTTTAAAATAGCGGAGAACTTCTTGAAGATCTTCTTTCCATACCTGAAAAGAAAATGTTTTTTCACACACACGTGTTTCTTCCGTCAACTGAATTGTGTTTTCAATGAGTGCAGCACATATGGAAAATAATCCTTGTCCGATAAAAAGCCACGGCATACCGATCGTATCCATAAGTACTGCAGCCAGAGGCAGCATGATCACACGCAGTAGGGGATATAACATGGAAGAAATGGCATATCCTTTTTGTTCCATTCCACTTGGTATGATCTTTGGAAAAATACTGTTATATGCCAGTTCATCCAGACTTCCCAGTGTAGCAAGAAGCAAAGAATATCCAAGATAACCAACGTATGAAAAGTCGAAAAACAGCAAATAGATTCCCATAAGAGCATAAAAGATTCCATTGATGAAATCTCCAAATACAAGAAATGGTTTTCTGGGAAAGCGGTCCATCCAGGGAGCAACCAACAGTGGGATTAAAAAATTGGGGATCAATTGGATTGCGATTACAAGAGCAGATGCAAAGGTGCTTCCAGTTTCATCAAAAACAAGAAATGACAATGCGAAATTGCCCACAATTCCTCCCATACATCCAAAAGTTGTAGCTGCAATCAACAGAGAAAAATTTCTGGTCCATAAGGGATTCTTCATATCGTGATATCACCTCCTGTTTTTTAGTATACAGGAAGAATGAAAGAAAGAAAATAAGGGAAAATTGAGAAAATTTTATGAAAGTTTTCAGGTAAAAGACGAAAAGAAAGAGATGTTGAAAAAAGAATCCATTCTTTGTACAGGATGATATAATGGAGCTAGCAAATGAACGGAGAATAGGAACATGTTAGAGCACGAACAAAAAAATGTATGGAAAATGATAGGGATGCGGATTCGCCGGGAACGTATCAAAAGAAACTGGAGTCAGTCAGGTCTGTGTTATGGGATATGTGCAGTATCTTATCTTTCCAAAATTGAACAGGGAAAGATGGAAGTATCAGAAGAGATTTTGAAGCTTTTGCTGGAACGGTTAGAGTTACTGTGGATTGATGACAAAGAAACAAAGGATTTAGAAAGTTTTGTGGAAGCACAGTATGAATTTCTATTTACGCATCCTATACAAGAATTTTTAAAACAAAAAGAAATATTTCAAGAGAAAAAGGAAAAGTTGTATTCCAGTTCGTTGATCGCAGATGCCTGCATTTTGGAAGCAGTATATGAGAGTCGTAAAGATGAAATAGAAGAGGGATTGGAACGTTACCTGGATTTCAGGCAGCTTGCTGTTCTGCGTATGCTGCAGGGAAGGCTGGATGAGGCAATCACATTGCTTCCAATTCCGTTTATGTATATGCGGGCAGGGGAGATTCTTTATGAGACAGGCCAGAATTACGCATCAGCTATTTCTTATCTGCAAATGGGCTATAATCTGGCAGCCCAGGAAGGGATGGCGATGCTGATGCTGCAGTGCCGCATTATCATCGGAAATTGCTACAGTAATCAACAGGAACTGGAAAATATGGAGAGAGAGTATCAAATTGCTTCGCGTCTGGCAAGAGACCTGCATCAGACAGAAATATTAAAGGTGATCAACTATAATCGGGCATCTACATGGGTGGCGCTTGGAAGCTATAAGAAAGCGTACGACTATTTTTCAAAAGTAGAAGAACCCGCGATATTAGATTTGCATAAGCTTGCAATCTGTTGTGAAGCGTATGGAAGAAAAGCGGAGGGGATAGAAGCTGTAAAACGCGCAGAGAGGATGGGAGAATTCGGGGATGATCCAGATGATGAGAAGCAGTTGGAAGTGGAAATGTGTCGACTGGTCCGCTATCGTTTGGAACATGAGAATTATCTGAAGGAAGAGGAATATGAAAAACTTTTGTTTCCTTGTTTTGAGAAAATGAAAGCAAGACTGCCTGTTGGTTTTGCGGTATTTCATGTGCCGTATGTACTGGAGTGGTATACAGACAGACGCCAATATAAGCAGGCATATGAGATGGTGAGGAAATATGGGGGATTTATTCCTGTTTTATAGTTTTCCAATCAGCGCGTTTTAGGTAGCAAAATAGGGGAAATAATATGTTTCCCCCAATAAACGATCTCATCCTCCAATCAGGATTACAACCTTAAATGATGTATCATCATAAGAAATATCCAGTGTCCCCTCATATTTTTCGACAATATCCCGAATAGAAGAAATTCCGATTCCATGAGCAGATTTGTCTTCTTTATCAGAAATATACTGATTTTTTTGGACTACAATTTCATTGATTTTAGAATTGATCAGTTCCAGACTAAAATATCCGTTTTCCGTGTAGCGGCATTTCAATTCCAGTTGTGCGCCCAGCTAAGGGTGTGTAGTCAAGCCGGTGGGATTCCGGTTT
>OASV01000050.1_pt1 | contig 89228 bp, 123 predicted proteins | sample 1494921 | NCBI WGS metagenome assembly OASV01 (sample SAMEA2579918, study PRJEB22360) | human gut metagenome
ATTATTTAGTGATATTAATAAAACTAACAATAAATATAAGATTAGAGAAATAATAGACAATGACCTTGAAGAATATCAAAATTTAGATATATATATAAGTCATTACTTAAATGACACTTTTTAATTAAATAGTTTACTTTTAACCTTTGGATTTTTCCAAAGGTATTTTTTTTGCAGAGGTGACCAGAGGTGAGAATCATTATCAATTAATATTAATTCTCACTGCGGTCCTTCCAGATGACCAGACTAAATGATAATAATTATCAACTGAAAATAATTTTCAATTAGACTGCGGTCCTTCCTGATGAAAATAATTATTAAATGAGAATGATTATTAATTAGAAAAAAGCGGCCTACTCGGCAATTATTAAAAGTTTTTTAAAGTAACAACTTGTATACAGTATTAAGTTGTAAGCATATCTACTTTTGATAATAACTATCATTTGAGAATGATTATCAATTACCAAAAAAATACCTACTCGGTAATTATTTAAATTTTGAATACTCTTATAAAGAAACAACTTGTATACATTAAACAAGTTTTTATATAATGTTATAAATGATAATGATTATCATTCTAGGTCACTTTTTATAATTTGAATAAATTACAGTAATATTTTTAAAAATCTTAAAATAATAACCTTCTATACGCCTTTTTAAGACACTTATAAATACATCTTAATATAAATATATGATTAATATATACTAACTCTTTAAAATTGAAATATAAGGATATTTTAGCATATACCTATATTTGTATACAATATACATATATAAAATATCGTATTTTACAATATATTAAAATATCCAATATAACTAAAATACCTTCTATACGCCAATTTAAGAGGCGTTAACCTTTAATCATATATTTATATTAAGACTTTTATAAAACCTTTTACACGCTAAAATAGAACGGTTGTTTTTTTGTATAATATTGTCGAATAGTGTCAAAAACTTTTCCTTGACTTTTTAGCTCAAAAATGTTATAATATATATAGAAAGAATAAGAGTATTTTGAATTGTCAGAAAATTCACGTTTGTATAAACAATTCAAATAATTCTAGTCAATTTAAGAGGCGTTAACATCTTAATGATATATTATATCAATTCTTTTTTATAACTCTTTACAATGGAATACAGAACGTTAATAAAATTAAGTATTTTTAAAATTTACTTTATTTATTAAGGTTGACAATATATGAATAGTTGTTCATATGGAAAATTGAATATATGAACATATGTTCAAGTGTTCAATTAAAAAGAAAAATATTTTCCTATATAAGAATAAAAAAAATCATATAGAAAAAATTTTTCAATTCCATAGAAAATAAAAAAATCATAGGAATATATAAAAAAGTAATTGACAACACTATTAATTTATGATATAATATAAGTATGAATAGGGGGTAAGACCCTAAAAATCCTTCGACTTTATTTTGCACAAAAGGGGGAGGACTCAAAAAATCCTTCGACTTTATGTAAAAATAATGTAAAAAATAAACAATAATAAATAGAATGAATAAATAACAAGTGTAACATTAATTTAATATATAATTTAAGGAATATTAATTTTATCTTTAAGTGAAACATTAAGTACACTTGTTATTTACTACATATATTATTATACTACATTATATTTATAAGTCAATAAAAAAAATAAAAAAGTTTTAAAAAAAATCAAAAAAACACTTGACAACAATATTAATTTGTGATATAATATAAGTATAATAAGAAATGAGATATTAAAAGGAGTGATGTGGAATGTGTATAATAGCTGTAAAAGAAAAAGGGTATAAATTAAATGAAGAGTATGTAAAAAACTGTTTCCTTCATAATTCTGACGGAGCAGGATTCATGTTTGTGGACAATAATAAGGTTCACATAGAAAAAGGGTTCTTTGATGTAGACAAATATATTGAAAGACTAGAAGAACTTTGGGATAATAAACATCTTGAAGAAAAGAATTTAGTAATGCACTTTAGAATTTCAACAAGTGGTGGAATAAGTAAGGAAACTTGCCATCCATTCCCAATAACTAACAAATTGAAAAAATTAAGAAAAACTGAAATAAATTGTGGATCAGGTATCGTTCACAATGGTATTATAGGTAAATATGCTTGGGAAGAAAAAATGAGTGACACACAAAGATTTATATTAGATGATGTATTTAGCTTATGGAGACTTAATAATAAAGATGTTTTAGCTAAAGAAATGAAGGGCAACGGTAAATTCTGTATTCTTAAATCTAATGGAGAAATAGAATTATATGGAGACTTCATAGAAAAAGAAGAAGGTTGGATATTCTCTAACGATTCTTATGAACCTAGAAGTTGGGATAAATATTACTATAATAAAAGTTTTTCTAATCCTTATAGTTATGACCATGAATGGGATGATGACTACGGATATTATTGGGACACAAACACAAAAAAATATGTAAAATTTAATTATAAATCTGCTGAAAAAGTAAAAAAAGATTTATCACCTTCTTATGACGATATAGTTGATGACCCTGCACTTTATTTTGATAACTTTGAAGACTATTTCCAAGCTTTCTTTGTAGAAAATAAACGTATGGATAAATTAGACTTCATAGAGGCTTTAGCAGATAAAACTCCATTAACTGATGAGTTTGTCGAATTAGTAAGCGGTATGTATCTTTACACTTATCAAGATAAATACGTTATTGATAACGATTGTTGGTTATACAGAGTTAACTATGATGAAAGAAGACTTACTATGACTGGTGAAAAGGTGTATAAAATATGGTAGATTATAAGTATAACTACAAGAGAGAACGGAGACGGTAAATTACAGGTATCGAGGGCTATGTAAAAGCATAGCCTTTGGTATTAATGTAATTACTTGTTTAAGTGTTACAATATGCTTAAAATCTAAATACGGGGGTATTTTAGGTATATTGAAATACTTAAATAATATTATATCTATATATATCAACAATACATCAAATTACAGAATGATAATAGACTTAGAATGATGATATATTAAGTATAGTTAAATAATGTTTGAGATGATGACTATTTTAGTAACTTTATTAAATGATAATCATTTTAGTATCTTTATAAAATGAATGATAAAAATTTTAGTATCTTTAAAAATAATACTTGACAATGTTATTAATATATGATATAATATAAATATAATAAAAAATAAGGGGGATTAAAAATGAAAATAACAAAGAAAAACTTACAAAGCCAACCAGACTTTGAGGAATTTATGGACTTTTTAATTCAAGAAGTTTTTATAAGACATGAAGATGAAGAAGGTGATGATGTAGATGGAATGATGGAAGAGGCTTATAAACTAGCTACAGTAAAAAACTACAAATTGTGGTTAAATGATAAATTAGAATTTTAACAAAAGACTCGAAGGTTATCTTAAAAATTCTCAAAAAAAATTAAAAAAAATACTTGACAACATTTTGATAATGTGATATAATATAAGTATAATAAAGAATGAGGGGGATTGATAATATGGTAGAAATGATAAGAAAAGAAATGGTGGATTTTGTAAATAGCATGAAAGAAGAACATAGAGACTTGATTTTAGAGTATATAAAAAATACTCCTATAAATATATCTTCCAGAATGACTAGAACTTTGGGACAAGTTAGTTATCTAAATGCTAACGGGAAGCCTGTAAAGTTTACGTTCAATAAAAAGTATCTTGAATACGGAGAAAAAAGCGATGTTATAGATACTATTCATCATGAAGTAATTCATGTATTAGCAAATATATACTGCGGAAAACCAGTAGGACACAATGATACTTGGAAGAGATTTTGTAGAATGTATGGAGTAAGAGATAACAGAACTAAAACTACAGACTATATGAAGAAATACAGAGAAGCTAATCCAGTCGTTGCTATTAATAATAGCGTAGTTAATGTACCTGTTGCTCCAGTTTATAAATACCATATAATATGTAGCGAATGTGGTAAGGTGGTAGCTAAGAGAAATAGACTAAACAAGAGTTTACTTTTAAGATATCGTCCTACTTGTCATAGAACTGCTAACTTAGTTGCTAAAGAAGTAGCAACTGGAAGAATAATAACACTTTAGGGTTGACAACAACCTTAAAGTGTGATAAAATAGAAGGAGGTAATGGTATGATAAAATTGAGAAAAAGAATAAATCTAAGAAAGAAAATTAACCTTATTAAAGGAGGTAAATAGCATGATAAGGTGCAAAGAGGAAATAATATTCCCGAATGAATTATCTATGCAAGAACATCTTATGTTCCTACATAACCTAATATACGATATGATAAATGATCTGGGAATAATAACAGGAGTTGATGCAGAAGTCTTATTTGAGGATTATAAGTTTAGAAACGGCACGAACCTTGTTAAAGACGTTCTAAAATCAGAAGGTATAGATATAGACAATGAAGAGAGTATTGCTTTAAAAACGGTAAGAGGGGTGAATAAGAATGGATAAATATATAAAACTGCTAAAAGACGAAGTGATAAGAGAAGAAATTATAACCATGTATGATATATTTTATACAGGGCTAGAGTTTGGGTCAGAGGATATAAAATATGTTTTATGTTTAGATGATGAAGCATACGTTATACCTTATATAGATAATAAACCTGTAGTAAATGAAGGAATAGAATTAACAATTATAAGTAAAAATAATAGTCTTCCTATAGAACAGATAATAGAGAATAAAATAAAAGAGTTAAGTGTATAGTGGATTTATTCCACTATATTTTTTTATTTTTTTTCTAAAATCACTTGACAACAACCTTATAATATGATATAATATAAATATAATAAAGAATAAGGGAGTTGATAATATGAGATATAAAAAAACAGGACAAAAGAAACAAGAGGTTAATAAATTCATGCAAGATTTAGAAAGTGGAGTTAAAGAGGTATTTGAAAGTGGTAAATATCAAGAATACCTAGACTTCTGTAGCAAATTCCATAATTACAGTTATGGAAACATAATTTTAATAATGCTACAAAATCCTAATGCAGGTCAAGTTGCTAGTTTTACAACTTGGAATAGACTAGGGTTTAAGATTAAGAAGGGTGCTAAAGCCTTAAAGATACTTTGCCCAGTTAAATATAATACAATAGTAGAAGAAGACGGAGAAGAAGTGGTAAAAAATCATTTATACTTTAAATTAGGAAATGTATTTGATATCACTCAAGTTGAAGGAGATAAACCTTCTTTAGCAACAGAATTAAAAGGGAATAGTGATGAGATTAAATCCCTAATCAATTATGCTTTAAATAATACAGAGGTTGCTATAACAATAGATAAAAACCTAAATGAAGGTTCTACTAATGGATATTACGATGTTCTTATGAACGATATTCATATAAAAGAATCTTTAGACGATATTCACAAGCTAAAAACAATTATCCATGAATTAGCACACAGTATATTACATTGTAACCTTGATGATGGGATTGATAGAAGAACTAAAGAAGTTCAAGCAGAAAGTATAGCTTATATAGTTTGCAGAGGGTTAGGACTTAATACAGACGATTATAGTTTTGGTTATGTTGCAAGTTGGAGCAGAGGCAAAGAACTTAAAGAATTAAAAGATTCTTTAGATGTTATAAATAAAACTTCACAAAAAATATTAGATTTTTTTCAAAAATAGTTGACAATAGTCTTATAATATGATATAATATAAGTATAATAAGAGATAAGGGAAGGCAACTTCCCTTAATAAAAATATAGGAGGGTGATAATATGTTAGATATAAGAAAAGAATACGAGGCTTTAAGCAAGAGGTTAACAAGATATAAAACTAAACCATTAGGGTTTGAATACGGCTGTTTATGTAGCAAAGTAACGAAGATAGAATTAATTAAGATAAAAGACGATAGATACTGGAAAGGATATAGTGAAGCTATAAGAATCATGGGTATAACTACTTCTGATAAAGAACAGGAGTTAATGGTTATAACAGAAGACAACGTTAAAGGCAAGGACTATAAGTATAATTGGAAGTATCATATATTTGAAAGATATTATCCATATAACACTTGGTACGATATTTATAGCGAAGAATATTAAAAACCTATTGACAACATTGTTAAAATATGATATAATATAAGTATAATAAAAAATGAAGGAGTTGGTAATATGAAGAAAATAACTAAAACAGATATAAAAAGATTAATAAAAAAGGAAGGTAGTGTAAGAGTAGGTTTGCTACCTTCTAAAATGAACCCTGAAGGGATTTGGATGTCTCCTACATGGTTAACTATATCTAGTGAAGCAGAATTAGAAAAATGGACTAATGAATACAGTTATTATAACTGTAATGCAGAAACAGGTAAGAGAGTTACTTATTACCTAAATGAAGCAGGATTAGGAGTTAAGAGACGTTGTGAAGCCTGTAAAGGTACTGGAATATACCAAGACGAAGACTGCCCGTTCTGTAACGGTATAGGAGTTAGATAGCTAAGAGATTTTCTTAGCTATTTTCTAAAAAGTACTTGACAACACTATTATTTTATGATATAATATAAGTATAATAAGAAATAAAGGGAGGTCGGTAATATGAATATATTTGTTAATAATGAATTGGTGGTACTTAGAGGTGAAGAGGATATTTTAGATTATGTAGAAGATAATCTAGGTAATGATGTAAGAAAAGCAGTTGAAGAACCTATAAGAAAAGCAGAAAAATGCGTGGAAACAGTTGAATATGAAAGAGATATAGCTTGGGACGGAATAAGAAGTTTAGAAGAAGCTTGTCTAAATGGAACTGAATGTGCTAATAAAATATTAACTTATTTAGAAAGTGCTAAGAGAATAAATAGAACAACTTTAACAAATATGCTAGAAGAGTTACAAAAAGTAATAAATCCTAATTATATAGATTATTAGAAAGGGGTTATGGATATGTTAAAAGAAAGATTAAATAAAATATTAAAAGAGACTGATAACACTTTGCTCAAAGAGGTTATTGAAGAACTTCTTGATAAAATAAAAGATGAAGGAGAAGAAGAGACTAAATTATATATTCAAGATGTTTCAATGTATGGATGTTCTAGTGGTATCGTGACAAGCCTTATATCCTACACTGACACAAAGAAATTCTTTATAAAACATATGGATGAAATATTTAATATATTAAATGAATCCATGCAAGAAGAATCAAGATTATTAGAATTAGATGCAAATAAATTAGCATGGTTTGGCTATGAGTGGGCAATATCAGAAATAAATTTTATGTTAGAAGATTAAGGGGGATGGTAATATGATTAATAAATATTTTACAGTAATTGGAATAACAATATGTTTAATATGCCTTTTTGGAGCTGTAGCAGTTCATGAGACAGAAGAAACTAAAAGGGCATTAGCAACACAAGAACTTCAATCTAAAGAGTTTGAGAATAGCTTTAGAGAGGCTATAGACAACTGTTATGATGAATATGCAGAGGTTGAAGGTAAGAATACAGTTGTATTAGTAGATGGATTATCTAATATAGAATACTCTATCGAAGACAAAGAGAGTAAAGAGGCTATTTTAGAACAATTTATACCTTTATTTAAAGAGGTTACAAAGTTAAACTTGGACGATAAACCTCTGACAGAATTATTTAATGTAATACTAAGAGGTTAAATATATTTAATATGAAAGGAGAAGTTTATGGAAGAATTAATGGAATTTGAAGGAGTAAATGTAGGAGTAATACAAGACGAAAATGGAGAACCGTTATTCGAATTATATTCAACGGGTATGGCGTTAGGATATGTAAAATATAATACTGTTGGTAAAATATATCCAAGAAAAGACAGAATAAATAGAGTGGTAGAAAACGCTGAAATATCAACGTGTGTCCACGATGGACACAAATATTTAACTGAATCACAATTATATGATTTTATGCTAGAAGCAAGAACAGATAAATGTAAGCCTTTTAGAAAATGGGTAGTTAATAATGTTCTTCCAACCATAAGAAAAACAGGTGGATTTGTAGCAGAAGGAAGAGAGGAAGACTTTATTTATAGTCACTTTTCATATTTATCTGATGAAGTTAAAATGGGTATGGTAAGGGATTTAGTGGAAAAGAATAAACAACTACAAGTAAATTCAGACAAATATGAACAGTTTCTAAGCAAAGATGGGACATTTGGATTTAGAGACCTTTGTAAGCATCTTAATGGACTATTAGATAAAAAAGTTAAAGAAACAGAAGTAAGAAACTTATTAAAAGATAAAGAAATAATTTGTAAGCAAGGAAGAAAATATGTTGTTTCTCAAGAAGGCATTAGACAAGGTTATGGACTTCTAAAAGATGAATTAGTCAACGGTTCTAATAGACCCAATACTAGATACACAGAAAAATTAAGAGATTATCTACTCAAAGAGTTAGCATAACAACACTTTTATAATACAATAGACCTAGCATTATTGCTAGGTCTATTGTATTATAAAAAATAAAAAATATTTCTTGACAACATTATGATAATATGATATAATATATATATAATAAGAAAAGGAGTTGATAATATGTTTATAGCTATAAATAGATTGACTGTCAAAAGAGACCGCCCATTTGTTTGGTATAATGAAATAATAAGTCCTTGCTATTCTTGGAAAGAAAAAGAAATGCTAGACTTATATGAAGAATATATAGGAGAACTAAAAGTCATAGAAGCTGAAAAATATTTTCTTGCCGGATATTATTTAAGAAATATAAATGGAAAAGAGATTTTCAATTATCTTAAAGAAACAAGAGAAGGAATTAAAGAATTAAGGAATTATAAAAAAGATAAAAGATTAAGTCTTTTTAATTGGGTTTATGACTGTATAGACGAAGACAAAATGATAATCTATATTAAAGTGGTATAGAAGGTGGTAAAATGAATAAAGATTTAAATTTATTTTTAGAGTATCTTGCAGAAATTCAAGGTGCTAATCAGAAGTTAACTGTATCTTCTTATAAAACAATACTAGAAGAAATGATAGATTATATGTTTGAAGGAGATACAGAAAAGGCTACATTTGAGAACATAGCCAAAATAAGAAGCAGTGAATACTCCATAAAATGGTTATCTAAACTAGAAAAACAAGGACTTAAATCGGCTACTATAAATAAGAGAATAGCCGTATTAAGTAGATTGTACACTTATATGATAGGAGAACTGTATTGTACTACTAATACTGCTAGGACAATACCTAGAAGTAACGGAAATGTTAAAGATAAAAGAGTAGTAGATCAGGGCGAAGCTATCACTCTTTTAAAGTATACAAATAGTCATAAAAATGATAGTAAATTATCTTTTAGAAATCATTTAATGGTAGCTATATTATTATCTAATGGATTAAGATGTTCAGAGTTAGAATATCTAAGAATACAAGATGTTAACCTAGAGACAGGAGAAACAATATTAACTAGGTGGACAGAAGAAGGTGGGGTTAAGTTTTCTAAGACTAGAATAGTTTATCTTAATAATAAGATACTAGAAGACTTAAATTACTATATAGATAATTATAGACCTACTTCAAAAGATGGAGATATATTATTTTTATCTAAAACAGGTAGAAAAATATCTTCAAGAGATATCCTTAGAATTATTAATAAGGTATCTACTAATGCAGGACTTGATAAAATCAATACCCATGCCCTAAGAGCCTGTCATTCATCAGTAATGATAAATGGTTCAAGTGAGAACTTAGACGTTGTTAGAAAAGAACTGGGACACTCTAGCAGTACAACTACTCTTAATCATTACTTCAATAGTGATAAGGATAAGCTTAAAGAGTTATCAAATTCTAATCCATTATTTGATGTAATTTAGCTTGACAACAATGTAATTATATGATATAATAATTGTGAGGTGATAATAATGATAGAATATTCAAATAGTTTTGAGGGAGTTTATCCCTCAATGACTACTTGGTGGGATAATGAATTAAATGATTTAAAACCTAGTGAAGTAAAGTATAATCAAGATTATTATGCTTGGTTTAAATGTCCTAAATGTAAAGAGTATGTATTTAAGAGAAATATTAAATATATATCTACTTTGCCCTTTGTTAACCATATATGCAAGGATGAAAAAGATAGAGTTGTTAAATTAAAAGAAAAAATAACACTCAAAGAAGAACAATATAAACACGATATAAGGCTTGAGAAAGCTCGTAAAAAACTATCCGATAAATACCATGATGAATGGAAGATAGTGTCTTTTAATGGGTATATGAAGCCTTGTATATTGGAGCATATTTGTGGAGAACAAAGGAAAATAACAAGATTTAATAATGTTCTAAAGAATAATCTTAAATGTGAATGTGAAAAAAAATAATTTTTTTTAGAAAAACACTTGACAACAGTATAATAATATGATACGATATAAGTATAATAAGAAATAAAGGAGTTGATAATATGATAATTAAAATTTTTGATTACACGATTCAAAAAATAGGATTACCTACTGATGGAATAATAATTAGCAAATGGGCGTACGGACATATTTTAAATTGGAAAGACGAAGAAAGATTAGAAAAACTTTATAAAGAATATGGAGATAAGAATTTAGAGTATTTAGAAATGGAAATAATAGAAGAAAATCCTGATTTTTATACAATAAAAAATAAAGAAATAAAAGATATAGAAACGCTTTCTAAAGCATTCTGTGAAGATTTACAAAATATAAAAAAATATAAAAAAGATAAAAGGATTATGGGGAATGTTGGTTATTTCATAGATTATTTTGCACGAGAAAAACCAATAATAATACCTGTAATAATAAAAGAATAAAATCTAAAAAACACTTGACAACGCTTTGATAATATGATATAATATATATAAAAGGAGGTGATTGAATGATAATCGTTTTATCTGATATCCATGTACGAGGGAATGATATCCTTATAAAAGAGTGGGATTATAATTACGTACTGCGAGGCGAAGGAACAAATATTTTAAAGAAATTATTTAAAGAATACTTAGGAGAAGATTTAAAATTAATAAAAATGAAGCAAATAATTTATGACACATATGTAATTGAAAATATGACAATAAATGATTTACAAGCATATTTTGATAAATTCAAAGAAAAACTAATAGAAATAAAAAAATATAAAAACGACAAAAGGATAACAGAAACAAAGAATGGAGTATATTGGCTCTTTGAACGTGATTTTGATATAGGGAAAATGCTTTTACCTGTTGATATAGATATGTTAAGTTTTTAAAAGAATAAAATCAAAAAAGCACTTGACAACACTTTGATAATGTGATATAATATAGGTATAATAAAGAAAAGGAGAGGATAGAATGGAAAATAAAATGATATGTTCAGTTTGTGGGAAAGAAGAAAATAGATATGAAATGGTTAAGTTAAATGGAGAATGGTTCTGTATAGATTGTTTAGATGAAAGATATTTTTATTGCGAAGAACATAGAGATTATGAGCCAATAGAAAATAGAGTTGAAATAACTGATGTTTATGATAATTGTAGAGTGATGTGTCAAGAAGCATTCGATGAAAACTATATAACTTGTGACGAATGCGGTAGACCTATGAGAAAAGGAGACGAATATGTTATGGGAGACGATGTTCTTTGTAGTCATTGTTACGAAGAAAGAAAAGTAATTAAATATTATCATTATCATCATGGTCAAGAATTATATTTTCATGGAACTCCTTCAAATGGAATATTCTTTGGATTAGAAATAGAATCTGAAAGAGATTATAATTGTGATTTAGACAGAAATCTTATAGCTCTATCAGTACAAGACAAAGTAGGTTCAGATAAAGTTTATTTTGAAGAAGATGGCTCTTTAGATGACGGCTTTGAAACAATAACTTATCCTATGAGTTACGAATTTATGAGAAATAACTTCGTAGTAGAAGATATATTAGGGACTCTTAGAAATAATGAAATGTATGCATCAGATAGATGTGGATTACACATTCATGTTACTAAAACTGATGAAGTTATAAAAGCTATGCCGTTAATCTTATCCTTCCTAGAAAGTAATAAAAATGATATAGTTGATTTCTCAAGAAGAACTTATGATTCATTTACAGAATGGTGCGACTTCTATACAGAAGAAAACTTATTAACTGCCTATGAAGCTGAGAGAATATGTTTAAGACCTCAAGGAAGAAGACATATGTGTATAAACTTTACTAATGAACACACAATAGAATTTAGATGTTTTGCAGGAACATTGGATGCTAAAAGAGTTTATGGTTATATTGAATTTATCCTAGCTTTAATTGAAAACATAGAACATTTATTCAGTATAACAGAAAGACCTACATTTAAAGACTTAGAAAAAGTTAGTGGGTTCGATTTATTTAAAGAAAACTTAGTATTTTAGTGAGGTGATTAGCATGGTAAAAAAATGTAAATGTGGAAAAGAAGTATTTACAGAGGTTTATATAGCAGGAGAGGATTTATCTTCTCCTGTGTGTATAGATTGCTTAGAACAACTTATAAAAGATAATAAAGTATATTGGTGCATATATCATAAAAGATACGAATTGTATGAAGAAGGGAAACTTACCCATATGGCAAAAATAAAAAACAGTAGAGGGCTTATTTGTGATTGTATATCATACCAATTTATGATATGTCGTGAATGTGGAGAATTAGCTTACGAAGATGATATTTGTAGTGAAATATGCAGAGATTGTATGAAGGAAAAAGATGTTGAAAATACAAACATCGGAGGATATCATAACCAACATGATTTTCCTAAAAAATTCTATGGTAATCCTTCAAACGGAATATTCTTTGGATTAGAAATAGAATCTGAATACTCTCTATATTCATCTTCATTTAAAAATCTCTTCCAAGATGAAACATTCTCTGAAAGTACAAGAACATTATGCTGCTTTGAAAGAGACGGCTCTTTAGAAAATGGTTTTGAAACAATAACTAATCCTTTAAGCTATGAGTTTATGAAAAACAATAGAATTATAGAGCAGATAACATCAGAATTAGGGAAAGTAATGTATGCATCAGATAGATGTGGATTACACATTCATGTTACTAAAACTGATGAAGTCGTAAAGAAGCTTCCACAAATAATAATGTTCTTAGAGAACAATAAAAAAGATGTTATAGATTTCTGTGGAAGGGAAACTCCATATGCAGAATTTTATACTTATAAAGATAAAAAGATTGATACACGAATAGCCAATGAAATAATTTTTAGTTCAGAATCATTCGGAAGAAGAAGAATGATAAACCTAACCAATAAAGATACAATAGAATTTAGAGGGTTCAAGGGAACGTTAGATGCCGATAGAATATATAAGTATATAGAATTTATCTTGGCTTTATTAGAAACAGATATAAATGAAAATACAACCTTTAAAAACTTAACTATTCCCAATTTACTTAATCATGCTTAGTGCATGATTTTTTTTATTTTAATACTTGACAACATTATGATAATATGATATAATAATAGTATAATAAGAAAAGGAGTTGATGGTATGATAGCATTTTATCCTAACTGGATTTTTTTAGATAAAACAGAAGATGGAGAATATTTATATAAAAGTCCCAACAACAATAGGAATTATAAAGTAGAGAAAGTAGGAGATTTTTTAACGTTTGAAAAAATATATAAAGAATACATAGGAGAAGAATACCCTACTGCTAAAATTGTAGAAATTAATCCTAAAAACGATATAGGTGGATATGAATATATTATAAAAGTTCCGTATACTCACAAAGAATTGAGAGATTTACTATCTAAACATTTTAAAATTTTGATAGCATATAAAAAAGATAAACGAATAACCGAAGGAATTTTAGATGATTTATTACCTATGTTACAACTATTTAAAAAAATCTATCTAAATGAAAAAGAATAAAACACTTGACAACATTAGTAATTTTTGGTATAATATAATTAGAATATCGAACTGGGAGAAGAAGTAATGAAGAAAAAATTATTAACTTATTTAGAATTTGTTCTTCCAACATTAGAAAATAATAATATTGAAAAAGGATACCTTTGGATTAATAATCCTAATACCAATTTCAATAAACAAGTATTTTTTAATACATATGAGGAAGGACTAACTTTAATAGAAAAGTATAAACACAATAGTTGCTATATAGGACTAGCAACAACTGTTACAGAGGCTTATAAAACAGAACTTTTATTAAATAGGAATGTTATAGTAGTAGATATAGATGAAGAAGATTTGTCTATATCAGAAATTTATTATATGTGTAAGAGGGTAGGACTTTTTACACACATGGTAGTTAACAGTGGTAGAGGTTGGCACTTGTATTTCAAGCTAGAAGGTTCTTATCCTATTAAAGATATAGTTGAGGTTAACAAACATATTACAAGTCTATTTGAAGCTGATATGAAGGCTTGTAGTAGTACTCAAATAATAAGAGTTCCTTTTACTAAAAACTTTAAAGTAAATAAATATGCTTCCATTGTTACAAATGGAAATCCAATAAGAGGATATGACTTAAAAGCTTTAAAAAATCATAGAGTAATAGAATTTAAAAAAAACAATACCGATATGACGGTCGACAATGTAGAAGACTTATTCTGTTTTAATCAAATAGTCCGTCATGGAGCTTCTAAGGGGTTTAGAAATGAATCATTGATGTTTATATCTAGTGTTTGTAAATATGCCAATCTAAGCGAACATAAAGCTTTACAATACGCTTATGAGTTCAATGATAACTGTGAAGAAGGGTTGTCTAAAAATGAAATTAAAAGAGTTGTTAAAAGTATATATGATAATCCTTCTTTTATAAAACCTTGTTGTATAAAGACAGGACAAAAATTATGTAGCTTAAAATGTAAATATAAAAATATTACTTCTGATGATATATTTGTATTACCAGATATATCTTTAAATAATAAAGTAATGGGATTAACAAAAAAACATATAATAAACTATCAGACAGTAAAAGGGAAAGGAAAAAAATTTATGTTAGAAGTATTAACTGGAACAGAATTAACTGTAATGGCGTTATTAAAGGTTTGTAATACAAAATTTTTTACTAAAGAAGATATATCTGAATACTTAAAAATAAGTAAGCCAACTATATCTAAAGTTTTAAAAACTTTAAAAGAAAAAAATATAGTATATAGTACAAAACAACAAATAGACGGCTCTAAAAAACCTACAGAACTTTATGCTTATAACTTTGATTTTGAGAAATACAATAAAGAAATAGTACATTTAAACACAAATTTATTCGTAGCAAAAATGCAAAAAATAATAAAGGATAACGATTTAAAAGTAGCTATTGCTTTAAGATACTTAATGGCAAATAATCAAACTGTAACTCTTGAAGATATATCTTATTTAACAGGAATATCGTCAGATAACGTACCAAGATGTGTTAACAATTTAAAAAAGGCAAATTTGGTAATAGTAGACAAAATTAAAGGAAATAAAGGTTTATGTAATACTTATCAATTATTTTATTAGCACTCATATGGGTGCTAATTTTATATTATTTTTAAGAAACGTTGAAATTTAGCCATTCTATTTTAAAAAAGTAAAAAATTTACGAGTATTGAAAATCGCTATACCCGTTGGAAATGCTATATATTTTCGGATAAAAGTAAAAAATTTACGACCTATCTAAACTATATATCTATCTATATAAGAATAAAAAAGGAGAAGAGTATGTTAAAGTTGAATAAGAATATAGATGAATTATTAATTGCAGGTGCATTAAGTAATTTATTTTATAGTGTAGCCTACCCAATAGTTCATACTATAACAATGAAGAGTGTTAATTCAAACATTATGAGTTTAGCTAGTTTAATTAATTGTATTCTTGTAGCTATTATAACTAAGGCATGGTTAAATAAAAGTAAAGAGTTATATAAAACCTTTGGTGTTCTTTTAGGAGTAGAGGTTATTGCCTATGGAATATTGACAGGATTATTTTTAATTAGAATTGCTGATCCATTCATTTACTTTATGGGTGATGCTTTAATGAGTGCAATTATAACTCGTAATATAATTTGTGGGGGACTAGATTAAAAGCTCTTAGATATGAAGGAGAAGCTAGAGAGGTATTTGATAATAAGACAACTTATTATTGTAATATAACAAGTATTATAGGATATGGATTTAGCACATTGGTTACTTTGCCTACTAATTTAGGTTTTGTCTTTATGTTTGTGGGCATTGCTATTGATAATATTTTTTATTATAAAGTTTTTAAAAATACAAAATAATACTTGACAACATTATTAAAATGTGATATAATATAGGTATAATAAAGAAAAAGATGGGTGATAATATGAAAATGAGAAAAGTAGGAGATAGGGTAAAAATAAAACCTGAAGAAGAATTAAAAGGTTTAAATAGGTATGGTTTTGACGTAATTGATATTATGTATAGATATGCTAATAAAGATGCTACCATAACAGAAATAATAGATGAAAAATTATGGAGTGATGCAGATACTCCAGAATACAAATTAGATATTGACGGTAAATCTTGGACTTGGTATGAAATATTATTTAAAAAATTATAAAATATTTTGATAAAAATACAAAATAATGCTTGACAACATTATTAAAATATGATATAATATAAGTATAATAAAGGAAAAGGAGAGGGTAATATGAATAAAGAACAAAAAATTATGAGTGTAGTATCAAATGGAATAAAAAAATTAAATCCTTATACAAAGGTTTATGCAATAGACAAAGGGGTGAGAAGATTCCTTTTTTATAAAGAGATAAGTTTAAACCATTTCAAACTTTTAGTAGAGGATTTTACTCCTATTAAAGATATGATTAAAAGAGACAATAGAGGGTATTACTTAGAAACAGAATTAGGGAAATTAAGACTAAGAAAAGGAGTTTTAAGTACATACTTAAAGAATCAAGCTTTTAGTTTAAATAGTATAGCTTTAGATGAAAAAGGATTTATATTCTCTGATTCTATAGATAAAGCAGTTTATAGTAAAAATATTAATAATAGAGAAGCTGCTTTCGTGGCGTCAAGTAATGACAAAAATACTATGCATGAATATTGTTACTTGAGATATGAAGGATTTACTATTTCAAATGCTTCATCAGTACTTGACCTTGTGATGAATATGTCAAACGAAGATAGAATGTATGGAGTTAAACTAGCTTTAGAATTAAAAAGCTATAATATAGCCGATTCGTTAAATACTTTTAACATATTTAGCCATATGAATCCTAAAGTAAGTAGTTGCGATATAAAAGATTTCTTTATGAATTGTGCTAGAAACAATTATAGTATAAATGAACCAATAACAGATAAAAACAGAGTAACAAACTCTTTAATAGGTTTAGTGTATGCTCTTGAAAGAAGAGACGGATTTGACGGTGACAAATTTGATAAAGCTTTTAATAAATACGGAGTAAATGTTCCTAGTAATATCTATGAAGAGGTTAGAAGAATATTTCTTAATGGAAAGTCTGACCTTATATATGCATCAAGTTGTCCGTCAATGAACCCTAATGTTAAATTTATACAACATTTAGTTAATCGTTATTTAATATTGCTAGGAGAGTAAGGAGGTAATAATATATGTTTAATATAGGTGATATAATAATAGGGCGTGGTCGTAACGTTTATAGAATAACTAATAGTGACAATCTTTGTGTTGTCACTATGACTAAAGAAGACGAAAATATGTTTAATATAGATATAGATGATGGAGATATAATAGTAGCACCATTAATATCTTATAAACACAAAAATTTTGAAGTCTGGTCTAAACACTTTAATCTTATAAAGACAACAGATAGCAAAAACGGAATGAATAAAGGAGATCAGGTTGTTCTTAGAGAAGTATGTGAAAAAGTACTAGGAGTCCCTAAAGATACAGTTGGAGAGATAGTGTCTTTTATAAATGAAGATGATATAATAGATAGATTTGGAGAAATTGTAGTAGCGTTTCCAAGTTTAAAAAAATACGAAATAATAAGAAAAAATTATATTAAACACTTGACAACACTTTGATAATATGGTATAATATAAGTATAATAAAGAAAAGGAGAGGGTTATATGAATAAAAATACAAATAAGAAGAGTAAAGATAACTTTTTAAAATGGCTTTATAAAGAACTATTTGATGAAAAAGATAAAAAAGCACTTAAATTTATAGGTTGTACGTTGCTTTGTTTGACATTCTTTTTAACAGGTTTACATTTTGGCTCTAGTAATGTTACTTGTTATACAGATAGGGAACAGGCTATCGAAATGGCAAAACAAAGTAGGGGTGAATTTACAGAAGAATATAACGATATAATGGGAGATATCCTAAATAATTATTATGATAATTCAGCTTATGGACTAGAAGAATGTCAAGTTACTTACGAATTAGGCATTATGACAGAAATGATAATAAATAATATAAATAAAGATTTATTAATTGACGAATGTGATTCTTTAATAAATCAAATGAATGAAGATAGTATTAATTTAGTAAATGCTTATAAATTAAAACAATTAATAATGGAAAAATATTAAGATAAATTTAAGGGGGAAACCAAAAATGAAAAAGTATTATGTATTTTTTAATAAGAGTAACAGAAGATATGAGGTAAGAAAAGCTACTATAATAGGGGAAACAGAAGACAGTTATGTGATATTAGAAGGAGAAGACACAATAGTTAAAAGGAAAGATTGTGTCTTTGATGACAAAAATTATACTAATACAGTTAAAAAAGAATTAGTAACTACTAGAACTGTAAAAAATAGATTTAAGGGTAAATACTATATTTGCCCTAAATGTGGTAAAAAAATAAGAAAAAGTGAGGTGACAGTAGACCATAAAATACCTAAAGCTTTCTTTAAGAAATTAGCTAAAGAGAAATATGGAGTTGATGATTTAAGACTTGTAGAAGAATTATGGGAACAATGTTGGAACTTTAATAATTTAAGATTAATTTGTGAAGATTGTAATAAGAAGAAAAGTTCTAATCCTTATATCTTAGAACGCTATATAGCTAAGAAAAGTTATATGCAAAAAAAGAATGAATGTGTTAATAAAGGTGCTAGAAAAATGAATATAAGAAATAATAACTTTATATCTAAAGATTTAGAGATGGAGATATTAAAAAGATACGGAAATACTTTTGATAAAAAATATATTCTTTAGGAGAGGGTGTTAATTATGAATAATTTATTATTAAAGAACAAAGAGTATGACTTTATAAGAACCGATAGGTTTACAAAAGAAAATCCTATATGTTTACTAACTTATGGTGGCTCATATGCCTATGGAACGAATGTAGAAGGCTCTGATATTGATTTAAGAGGTATATATTTAAATTCTAAGGATGAAATATTAAGTATGAAATGTAAAAATAAGCCATATACTCCTTCAGATTCAGATACAGTAATATATCCGTTGAAACAAATGATAAATTTATTATGTAATTCTAATCCTAATGTAATAGAAATATTAGGGACAAGAGAAGAAGACATTTTTATAATGACAGAAGAGGGAAAAATGTTAAAAGATAATGTAGAGACATTTTTAAGTAGTGATGCAGTTTATAGTGCATTTTTAGGGTATTCACAGAATCAATTAAGAAGGTTGAAAAACGCTATGGCTAGGGATAGCTATACTCAATCTGAAAAAGAGAAACATTTATTAGAATCCATTCAAAAAAGAATGAATACATTTGAGATATCTTACCAACATATGGATAAGGATTTGAAATTATATATAGATAGTTCTTTGAAAGAAGACTATGATAAAGAGATAATGATAGACATAAATTTAAATCATTATCCGTTAAGAGATTTAAAATGTATGTTGAATGAAATGGGAGAGGTTGTTAAGCAGTATGGGAAATTAAACCATCGTAATAAAAAGAAAGACGAATCACATCTATTGAAACATTCAATGCATTTAGTTCGTTTATATTTAATGGGAACAGATATATTAAGTGGAAAAGGTGTTAAGACATATAGAGAAGATGAAAAAGAATTATTATTAGATATAAGAAATGGGAAATATACTTATGAAGAAATATTTGAAATAGCAAATAATTTAGAGGAAAAATTTAAGTATGCTAAAGAAAATAGTGTATTGCCTAAAAAAATAAATGAGAAAGAAATATCTGAATTAGTTATGTCAATAAATAAAAAAGTTTTGCAAAGATAATTAAGTAAAATAACATAAAAATTTCAAGAAAACACTTGACAACAATATGAGTTTATGATATAATATAAGTATAATAAAGAAAGGAGGTGAGGTGGTAACATTCCACCTCAAAAGAATATGTTAAACTTAAAAAATTATGAGACAATAGAGAAGGCAACAGAGAATTGGAACGAAGCATCAAAAATAGGTGTTAGGGCTAATTACAGAAGATTAATAAGTTACTTATCAGAACAAGGTAAACTTGTAGTAAACGAGGGGGAAAATATAACTAGGGCAACATTAGAAGAAATAAACGACTTTTTGATAATTCATTGTGGTAGAATAGATTCTTATCAAAGTATAACTATAAGAGTAAATGACTTCACTAAAATATTTAATGATGTACTTAATATACCTACAAAGTTTTCAAATGTACCACCTAATAAAATAATAAAAGATAATGAAGGTATTTATACTAAAGATGAAATAATTGCTATATGCGAACAGTTTATTAATTCACAAGATAAATTCCTAGTTTATGGAATTTGGTATGGGTTAAAAGATAAAAGGTTTGATGATATAACAAATATCAAAGTAACTGATGTTGATTTCTCCAAGAATGAAATAATTGTTGGAAATAAGATAATAGAAATGGATGAAGTATTGAGAGAATATTGTCAATCTGCCATCGAAGAAATTTCTTACTATAAATTAGGGGATATAGAGGGAACTTCAAATGAAGCTTATAAATTAAATGTAAACAGTCCTTATATTGTAAGAAGCAAACCTCAAAGAAATAATGGTATGGGTTTAAATAGAATGACATTTAATGGGTTAAGAACTAGAATTGCTAATTTAAATGATTCATTAGCAGAATATGACGTATTATTAAAACCGCAAAAGTTATATATAGGAGGAGTTATATACAAGATGCACGAAGAAACAATAGCTAATAATACAATATGGAATAACTCTACTATTAGAGATTTTAAACGAAAACATAATATTAGTGCATTTTCTATGGATACACTATTATTATATAAAAATAAATATAATTAATTAACAGGAGGGGAATATGAGGGTCACTAAAAAGTTAAAGTTTGTTGAAGGTGAGGGTTTAGAAAAATTATTAAAATATACAGAGAATATAAAAGCAAGACAAAAGGCTGTAGAAGAAACAGAGAGACTTTTTAACGAAGTCAAGGAACAAATACTTAATAAAGAATATGAAAAAGCTAAGGAAGGCTTTGAGAGAATATTCTATGAAGAAATCCCTTCTGATGCCATAATAAAAATGGCACAGTTGGGGGAAAATGAATTAAATATTAACATGGAAACTTGGTGTCAAAATTTTATACGAACAGGAAAAGGTTTCCATATGTTAATATATCAATATATTTAAGAGGTGATAATATGAAGATAATAGGAAATATAAAAAAAGTATTATGTGATAAAGAGGATTTAGTATTCTTATGTATAGGCTCTCCTAAATATCCTTTAGATAGCTTTGCCCCAAGATTAGGGAGCAAATTAAAAGAAGCAGGATTTACTGTTTATGGGACAGTAGAAAAGCCTATTGATGGGAAAAATTATATAGAAGAATGTTTAAAAGTTATGTTTGAAAACGAAGATAAAAAAATAGTAGCTATAGATTCAGGTATAGGAAGCAAGAAAAATTTAGGTAATATAAAATTAAGACCTAATAGAGGAATAGAACCTGCTTCTGCGACAAATTTCTTTACTATAGAAGTTGGGAATGCTTCCATATTAGGAGTAACATCATGTGATATAAAAGATGTTATAAAGAAAAGAAAAACCTCTAGTGTAAATGTAGACAGTATGGTTGAAAAAATATATAATGAAATAATAAATTTTTTTAAATAATTATTGACAATATTTTTAAAATTCAGTATAATATATATAGGAGTCAATATAACTATAATTAGATAGCTTTAGACTCCTATATAAGCTATCATTTGGAGTGAGAAAATGACAAAAGAAAGAATTTATGTAAGTCCTTTAGAAATTAGATTATTCTGTAATGTGTATTATAATGAAGAAGAAGGAGTATGTGGTACTGTTATTAGAAGATATGGAGACAGAGCAGAGGTAATGTTAGACAAAGAGATAAATATTAGAGGACATTTATACCAACGAATTTTTATTAACGATAAAGTAAAAGATATGACAGAAGAAGAAATTCAGTTTTCTCTTGATATGCAAAAGGCTTATTTTGATAAGAGAGATAAATTGAACTAGGCGAGGAAGAATAATTATTCTTCCTTTTTTTATTAGGATAGGAGGCGAGTGAATGTTTAAACAAGTTATCGAACTTTGGACTGATAGTGGGTGTAGAGGTAATGGTAAAAACTCAAACATAGGTGCTTGGGGTTGTTATATGGTTTATAAGAATCACTCAAAGAGCATATGTGGAGGTAAGAAGAATACAACTAATAATGAAATGGAATTAACAGGTTGTATAGAAGGTTTAAAAGCTATTAAGAACAAGAACATACCTATAATAGTATACTTGGATAGTAACTATGTTAAAAAGGGGATAACGGAATGGTATGAAGGGTGGATTAAAAGAGATTGGAAAAATGCTTATAAAAATCCAGTAGCAAATAAAGAACTATGGATTGAATTAATTGAATTAAAATCTCAATTCAAAGATATAAGATTTATTAAGGTAAAAGGACATTCAGATAATTATGGGAATATACAAGCAGATAGGTTGTGTAATGAATACATGAATAAAATTCAAAATAATACTTGACAACATTATTAAAATATGATATAATATAAGTATAATAAAGAAGGGAGAAATAGAATGAAGGAATTATTTTTAAAAGCACAACATGGTAATAATGAGGCTTTAAACGAATTGTTTAATAAATACAAAGTGATTGTAGAACATGAAATGAGAAGAGCAAGAAAAACAGGAATACAAGCCTTTGATTTAGAGGATATGGAACAAGAACTTAATTTAGCTTTATTAAGATGCATCAAGGGATTTGATACTGAAAGAGGTTTGAGTTTTTATACTTATGGCATAACTTCTTTAGATAAAGTTTCTAAAAAAGTTATTGCTAGGAATAGAATGAATAAATTGAGCGAAATTGATATGAATTTATTAAGAGAGATTAATAAATTAAAAAGAAAAAATGTTCATATAACTAACGAAGAAATATGTGAAATATTAGATGTAAATCTACAGGATTTAAATAGGGTATATTCTTTAATAGGTGGACTAACATCTTTAAATCAATCCATTAATAGCGATGAAGAAGATACAACTGTTGGAGATATGATAGCAGATTCAGAAGATTCTATAGAAAAATTACATAACAAAATGATTGTAAAACAATTATTAAATATATTACCTAAGAACGAAAGAGATTTAATAACCTTATATTTTTATGAGAATAAAACTCAAAAAGAAATAGGAGAAATGTATGGTTGTAATCAAGTATATATAAGCAGACATATTGGAAAAATTTTAAAAAAAATGAGAAAAACACTTGACAACAATTTGATAATATGATATAATATAAATATAGAAAGGAGTGATAATATGAAACAATATGTAATTAAAAATGAAGCTACGGCTATTATGGAATTTAGAGGGGAGTATTTGTTTTTAAGTAATTTTTATGAAGGGAAAACTTTTGAATACAGAGGATATAAATTTACAAATTCAGAAGCCCCTTACCATGCAGAAAAATGTTGGAGTAGGGTTAAAGAATTTGAAATGGAAAGACCCGCTCAATCAAAAAGACTAGGCAGACAATTACTTTTAAGAGAGGACTGGGAAGAAGTAAAAGACAATGTTATGTTTGATATATGTTATCAAAAATTTACACAAGATGAAACTCTTAAAGCAAAACTATTAAGTACAAACGGAAGAGAGTTAGTAGAAGGGAATTGTCATGCAGATAGAGTTTGGGGAATGACCTATAGCAGAAAGTACGATATGTGGATTGGCGAGAATAGACTTGGTATAGTGCTTATGAAAATAAGAGACAAAATTTTAAAAGATGAAAGATGAGAAAATGCTTGACAACACTTTGATAATGTGATATAATATAAATATAGAAAGGAGAAAGATAGTATGATTGGATGTACAATTTGGTTAATAGTAGTAACTATAACAAGTATTATTTGCTGCAAAAAAGGTGTTTTTACAACAGATTTTATGAAAGGATATACGTTCTGTATTTTACTTGTGATATTATCAACATTAGTATATAAGTTGGGGTGGTAAAATGAGAGTAGATTTGCCTACTTGTGATTTAAAGAAATGTAGATATTATTCAGATTATAATTGCACTAATGAGTGTGCTTATGAAAATTGCGAATATACAAAATTAAGGAAACAAGTTTTTGAAAATGGGTACATCATAGAAAATGGATTATTACAACATAAAACAACTTATCTTTTTAATGTAAGTGAAGATAAGTCAAAAGAAAATACAATAGATAATCTAATAAAAGATTTGTGGAATATGTTTGTATCTTTAGAGCAAACTCACCCATCAGATATAGATGATTTTAGACATGGAATACATGAGCTTCAAAAAGTGATAGGAATGAGAAAGCTTAGAAGGTTATTCCCAAAAGAATATCCAACATTTACAAAAGTGAATGGTGAATGGATAATTAAATAGGAGGTTTTATTTATGAAAAAATGTACATTTAAAAGGGATAATATATTTTTAACTGATGATTTCCTTATAGAGTTTGATTGTAAAGTCCCACAAGAGTGGACACTTATGGTCAAAGGAAATGATTTTGAAGAACTTAGAAAAGGCGATATAGGATACGAAGACATATATAGTAATACTTTGAAGTATGGTTGGTTTAACGGAATGACTATACCTCAAGTACTTAAAGTTGTAGGTAAGGAAGGCTATTATTATATGTCAGACAAAGACCCAACTGAAGAATTTAAAGAAGAAGAAAGATTTAATGAATCTTTAAGACAAATTATGTTTACGATAATACTATATCAAAGACATTTAGGGTTGGCAGATGAAGATAATTCTGTAAGCGTAGATGTTGTAATAAATGAAATGAATGAATTATTTAAAGCCGAAGGTAGCGATACAAGAGTTAACTTTAGTAGTCTTTATTATTTGGCAACTACAAGTAAGATTATAGGATTTAAATTTGATAAAGATTTAAAACGAATAAGATTATAGATTTGTGGGGAGTGAGGGTGTATGAATTTTAAAAATAAAAAAGAAAAAGATGATTTTATAATTAAGAATATGAAATTAGTAGATTATGTAATAAATAGAAGATTAGGACTATTTAATACATATGATTATAGTTATGACGATGTAAGACAGATAGGTCTTATGAATCTAGTCAAATGTGTTGATACTTATGATAAGAGCAAAGGTTATGAATTTTCATCTTATGCTGTTCCTTATATATTGGGTGGTATACGAAGAGAATTTAGAGGTAAAAAAAGGGGAATTGTTTATGGAAGAAAAATAACTCGAAACAAATATAGAATAGAATCTATGCTTTCTGACATGACAGTAGAAGAAATAGCTGAGGAGTTAGATTTAAGTGTTGACGAGGTAAAGGAGATTAAAGATATTTCTTTTGGAGTTGTTTCACTTGATAAATCTTGTGGAATTGACGATAATGGTGAAGAAAAAAGTACTTTTGCAGATGTTTTAATACCTCCTTATGAAGAGGATTTTGATACAAATATATATATAGAATATTTACTTAGCGTTATAAGTGAAAGAGAAAGATATGTTATAGAGGAAATTTTTTATAATAATCGTTCCCAAAAACAAGTAGCGTCACAAATAGGGGTAAGTCAAATGCAGGTTAGTAGAATAATGAGAAGGGCTTTAGAAAAAATGAAAAGATGTGGCTAGGAGGTAAAAGTATGATAAAAAAGAAATTTGATGTTGAACTGCGATATGATTTAGATTGGTTGCAAAAATTTAAAAATAGTAATAAATTATTTACTTCAAGACAGGTAGGAAATCTATTTGGATTTTCTTCTGGTACTGATTTTGAAATTTTACTGGCAAGAAAATATAAAGTTTTAAGTAGAATTAATAACCAGTGGTATCCTAATTTAAATATGGATAAAGACTTTGTAAAACTTGTAGGAGGTATAGATAACTTTGGAGAAGGGTATATAAGTTTAAGATGGACTACAACAGGTATTTTAGGTGTTGCTAAAATGCTTAATCTAAAAGTAGAAGAAAAAAATTTAGAAAGGTTGCTAATATAATATGGAAGAAAAAATTTGTATGACTTGTTCTTATTTGAAAACAGGAAAACACAATATATGTAAAAAAAGAAGAGGGAAAAATAGAGAGGTATTCGATATATTTTATCACTCTTGTCCTAAGTATGAGTTTAATGGGATAAAGACTGTGAGGGACGGTTATGTAAAAGCAAAAGTTAAAGAAATAAAATCAGAAAATAGTTGACAATATTATTAATTTATGATATAATATAAGAAAGGAGGTGGTAATGGGGTGTATGAAATTAGAAGAGCTATGTTTATAGGAGAAGAGGAAGTTGAAGGACGTAAACTTTATAAATATATAGTGTATAGATTTCTTGTTAGAACTAAAGGATATAGAGCAAGTACTATAAATAAGTTATGTAAAGAATATTTAAATAAAACACTTCCTCATATAGTAAACCAATATCGTGAAAATGAATTCGACTATTTAGTTTTAGATAAAAAAATATGTGATATACAAAACGAATCAATAGAAATTGTAAATAAACTTAGAAAATATAGAAATGACAAAAGGATACTAGAGCTTTTAAATATTTTAAATGCTATGAACGATAATATGTCAATACTTGATTATGTTTATATATGCAGATAATATTTAAAACTAATTGTTAAGTAATTATATGTATAGAAATATATGATATAAACGCTATTAGAAAGGAGGTGGTATAATGTATTTTATTCCAATAGTAATATTAGCTACAATATATTGTTTCTTAGATGAAAGAGAGACAGAAGTCATTAGAGAATATGATAAAATTAATCCACAAACTTACATAATTAAACGTAAAAAATAGTTGACAACAATATTAAAATATGATATAATATAAATATAAAGGAGTTGGTGATATGGTTGAAAAATTATACGGAATTAAATATAAAGAGATTGAAGGAGAAATTGTCTTAGAAGCTATAAGAGATAACATAGCAAGAATACAAAGTGATAAAATAGTTGAATTATATAAAGAATACTTCGGAAGAGATTATCCTTCATTTAAAATGAGAGAAGAGTATTTGGAATTAGAAGAAAATTTTAAAACTTTAAATGGGGTTATTGGAGAACATCTGAGCTCTTTAGAGAAACAAATTCATGACAGAAGAGTTGATCAGGTATCTCATGAGATAGATATAATCCAAAGGGGACTTGCAAATAGGATTATTTATATGTTATGTAAGGAGGAATAATATGATATGCTATATAGATAAAATAGATACTGACAATAGAATTAATTGGAGATGCCAAGTATGGGATAGATGCTCTTCTAAGGAAGAGGATTCCTTTAAAAAAATGTATAAAGAATATATAGGAGAAGACTTTCCTCGAATAAAAATAATAAATAGAACAGTTGTAGAAAGGGGTGATTTTATTGAAAAGATGAATAAATTAACTAAAAATTTAAACGAGTTAACACTATATTCTAAAGATAAGAGAATTAAAGAACACAAATGCATATTAAGAAATTTTATAGGAGATATATCCTGTAATCATTATATATTTGATGTTATAAGGGAAGGTGAATAAAATTGCATATAGTTAATATAAAGAGTAAATTAGAGGATTGTTATGAATGTGATGGTTCTCCTTATAAAGCTTATTGGTATAATATATCAAAAGAGTTTTTAAAGATATACAAAGAATATACAGATTGTGATTACCCTGTTTATGCTAGTATGGATAATTCAAAATATATTATAACTGAAAAACCAATAGAGAAAATAAAAGAAGAAATAAAAGAGAATTTAGAAATATTATATAATCAAAAAAATGATAAAAGAGTAATAAGATATAAAGATGTAATAGCTTCTATAAAGTTGTGGTTAGAAAATGATTGTACTGTTTTAAAGAAGGTAAGCTATGAAGATATAAATAAAGATTTTATGACTGGAGAAGGGGTGTCTGAAAGACTTACTTCTATACGTATGGATTTTTATAGGAGTCTTCGTATACCTTATTATACGTGGACTTCTGATGATAATATATTTGTTTCTTCGAGATTTTTTATAAATGATTAAAATAATTTAATATAGAAAGGAGAATTGTATGTTTACAATTAAAGATTTTAAATAAGAAAAAAAAAGAATATGGGCAATTATTACAAGTGAAATTGATAAGGAGAGGAATTAAATGATGAAAGTAAAATTAATAGGTTACACAAAAGATTTTGAGAAAGTAATTGCTATGGCAGGTAAATTATGCTATAGTCCTGTTGGTGTTGATGAGCTTGAAGAAAATTTATCAGAAGAAAAAATAAGAGAATTTATTCAAAACTTAGCAGATATGGGACACGAATCTCCATTAGAGCATTGTAGTTTTTCATTTGCAGTAGAAGGAATATCAAGATGCTGTTCGCACCAATTAGTGAGACATAGAATAGCAAGTTATTCCCAACAAAGTCAACGTTATGTTAAGGAAGAAGAAGGTAAATTTGAATTTATAACTCCTAATATAATTAAAGAGATGGGAGAAGACGCTATTAAAGAATATGAAAACGATATGCACCTAATTCATGCTATGTATTTAAAATGGCAAGAAAATATAAAACAGTATGTTGAAGAAAATGATTATCCTACTTATGGTATGAATTCAACTAAGGTAGCTAATGAAAATGCAAGATATGTCTTACCTAATGCTGCGGAAACTAAGATAATAGTTACAATGAATGTTCGAAGTTTATATAATTTCTTTAGTAAAAGATGTTGTCATAGAGCACAAGAAGAAATTAGAGAACTTGCAGATAAAATGCTAGAAATATGCAGAGATATATCTCCTGTATTATTTGGGAAAATAGATGCTCCATGTGTATATGGACATTGTCCTGAAGGTAAATACTCATGTGGTGTTCCTAAAAAATAGTTGACAATATTATTAAAATGTGATATTATATAAGTATAATCATAAATTTATTATATTATTTTAAATATAACCTAGCCCTTTTGGGTTAGGTAAAGGAGGGGATTATGGTAACTTTGGAATACAATTTAAAAAAAATAAACGAAATGTATAAATTTGAAGAAGGATGGGATGGATATGACGCTAATCCAATTTCTAAAGAGATATTAGATTTGACTAAAAGCCTTCTTAAACGTATAAAAATGCAACCCGAAGTATTTCCAGTAGCAACAGGAGGTATTCAATTAGAATATGAAAAAGGAAATAATTATTTAGAAATAGAGTTATGCGAAAATAGTCTTAGCCTTTTTATGATAAATGAAAAAGATAAAGATAGTTTTAGTATAAAATCTTATTATGAGTTCAGAGGAATAAATTCTATTTCAGACTATATCAATCTTCTTATAGAAGAATATGTAAAGGGGTGGTAATATGAGCAAATATTTAGTTGAAATGATAGACGGTGGTATAATAGATATATGTGATGATATGATATGTGATAATTGTGGTTGCCCCACTTGTGGATATAATGGACATTATACAAATTACATGGAAATAATATTAGAAAAGAATATTTTAGAAATGGAATTTGGCGGAACGTATTCATTTAGTGTGCCAAGTTATTCAGATATAATGAAAGTATTCACTCAAAATAATGATAAGATTAGAAACATGACAGAAGAAGAATTTATAGACTTTCTTAAAGAAGAATTAGATAATTTAACTTGTAGTGAAATAAAAATGAGCAAAAAAGAAATAATATATATAAAAGATAAGGAAGAGTGGTAATATATTAAAATAAAAGGGAGCGATAAAATGGCGAAAAAAATAATTAGTTTAGGTTTGTTATGTATACTAGGAGTAAGTATGATAGGTTGTGTATCTATGGAAGAAGAAACCGTAAATTCTGATAGTGGATTTATAAAGATAGCAGATAAAGGAAGATTACGAAGAATAAGAATATCAGAATATGTAGATAAGGAAACAGGTGTACATTATTATATAGGGATAAGAGATAATAAAGCGATTATGTCTCCTGTGTATGACTCTAATGGGAAGGTAAAGGTGGATAAATAATGAATAAACAAGATATAAAAAGTGGAATGGGTTTTACATTGAGAAATGGTGATAAGTATTATATAGTTGAAGGAGCTTGTTATATAAGAGAGAAAATTTCAACTCTTAAATTTGTTGGAAGTGCTATAAATATTCTTGGTCACTATAATGATGATTTCACAAGTAAAGAATTTAAAACAAAAGATATAATGATAATAAAGGATTCAGAAGGAAACCCTATTTGGGTAAGAAATGAAATTTGGAATCCTGCTCCTGTAGGAACACAAGTTAGAGTAAGAAATTCAAAACAGGATGAATGGGTTGAAAGAATATTCGTTTGTTGTGTTCCTACTCCATTCAGACATAAAACATTATCAAAAGATTTATCAGAATTTGAGTATTGGACGGAGTGTGTTTATAAATAATTTAAAGGAAGTGATAAAATGAAATTAAGTAATTTGAAAAGTGGAATGAGAGTTACTTTAAGAGTTAAAGAAGGAAACAATGAAGATGAGGTTTACTATATTGTAAGGGATATGGTTGTAGGATTACATTTAAAAGATAAAGCATCTCTTTTTAACCCTTATGACAGTAGAGTTGTAGCTCATATAAGTGGTTATACAGATGAATTTAATCATAAAGAAACGCCCTTATTAGATATTATGGAGATATATGATATAGATGATACTTTGTTATTTGAAAGAGATGCTGATTGGACTAAAGCAGAGATAGGAGAAGATGTTGAGTATTTTGAAAATAATAAATGGAATGATGCAAAATTTGTATTTTATGATAAAGCAAATGGTAACATAAAAATAGTTACTAAAAAGGGTATAATTTATAATCGCACTAGCGAGACTGTAAGACTTAAAAGCAAAAAAGATAAAACGCTTTTTATGGATAAAAAAGAGCCTAAACCCTTGTCTCTTAGAAAAACAGACAGATATCCAACAGTACTTTTCCCCATTAAAGGGAGCAAAGATGAGATAATATCATTTAGAGTAGAAGATGAAGCGGTTATAAATAGGCTTCAAGAACTATTACAGTCAGAAGGGACATTAGAACATAGTAGATTTTAGCAAATAACACTTGACAACATTAGTAAAATATGGTATAATAAATGTATAGAAAGGGTGATAATATGAAAGAGTTTAAAAAGATTGATTTACAAGAAAAACTATGGAATGGAGATTATGAAGATATCCTTGAGATGGGGAAAAGTAGATGGAGTAGTCATAAAGCCATGGTATTTGATTTTGAAGGAACTTATTATATGGCAGAATATAGTGAAGGACTTTCTGAAAGTCAGTGTGAAGAACCTTTTGAATATTCTGAAGACGAAATAAAATGTTATGAGGTTTGTCAGATACCTATATTAACTAAAAAATGGGTTACTTTAGATAAAGTACCTAACAAACTTGAAAAAGTAGAAAATTGGGTAGAAAGTTTTTTAGACAGGGAAGACGGAAGAATTTGTGATTATGTATTAGACGAGGTTGAAACAATATATGATGTTATCGACCTTGTTAATAAAAAATTTAACGTAGATTTGAAACTCCAATGTACAGGAGGATTTGATTCTACGGGATATAGTGTTACTTGTTATGCTTGGGCAGGTATAATAGATGGGCAATTATATTTTGATTCTTTTGAAGAAGAATGTTATTAAGGTGATAATATGCAAAGATGTTGGATGTGTGATTATTTTATAAGATTTAGAAGCAGTGATAAAGTTACTAAAGGATATTGTATAAAAAACAGACCATTAATTAGAATTGTTAATCTTAGAGATAAGTGTAAAGATTTTTCATTTAATATTCATGATTTAAAATAAATGGAAAAATTTTCAAGAAAACACTTGACAACAATATGAGTTTATGATATAATATAAGTATAATAAAGAAAGGGATAGGTGATAGTATGATAGAAACTTATGGAAGAAATTTTAGAGTGGTATTAAGAGAAGAAAAGGCAAATGAAAAATGCTTTATATTTAATGGAGATATAATGGCAATAAGAGAGCCTTTAAAAGAAGGTAAAGATATATACTTTAAAGCCTTTAAAAATGAATATGATAAAAAGATGAATCATAAACTTGATAACAAAAAAGATATAATGAAAGTATTTAACGAAGTTGGGAAATTAGTATGGGACAGAGAAAAAGAAGAAAGCAAGACCGACTGGAGTAAAGTAGAATTAGGAACAGATGTTGAATTTTCTGTAGGCAATGATACATGGAAAAAGGCAAAATTTGTATTATTCGAACCTAAAAGTGGAGTTATATTAATGACTGATGGGAAAGAATTGATTTGTAATCATACAGAAAATAGTGTTAGACTCGTTGGTAAATCTAAAAAATCTAATAAAAAAGATATGCAACGTTTTGTAACTCCTTTTGGTGTAATTAGAGTCTCAGAAACAGGAATAGATGATTTCTTTGATGATATAATTAATGAGCTAAGAAATGTAAAAAGATAGATAAGATTTATGGGATTGGTGGGTGGGAAAATATTTTTATAGAGGTGATTAAATGAGAAGAATTAAAAAGAAAATATTAGCAGTAGGATTAGCAGTAGGAGTAGTGCTTGGAAGTACTTTTTATTGCCCCACGGACAGTAGTTATGTAGATGCTTATTCAAAAACAAGCACACGATATTGGACTAAAAAAACAGGAAGAAAAGTTAGAAAGGTAAGAAAGGTTACTTGTAAAATATATTACTATACTTCTTTAGCCTGTGAAAATGGCGGAAGCAAATATGCAGGAAGATGTACTTTGGGTAAATTAAATAGTCAAACAGTTGCTAATAATTATTATCCTTTAAGACAGCGTATGTATATAGAAGGATTAGGAATGAAGACAGTTCGTGACAGGGGAGGACGAGGTTTAAACACTCCTTATAAATTAGACGTATACGTTCCTAGAATTAAAGGCGAAAGTAATAAAAGATATTATAGAAGAGTTAATAATATGGGAGTAAAGAAAAGAACTGTATATTTATTATATTTTAAATAACTTGTTGAGGGGATAGTTCCCCTTGACAACATTATTAAAAAGGAGTGATGTTATGAAATTACTTAGTCTTTTCAGTGGTATAGGTGCATTTGAAAAAGCACTCAAAAATGCTAATGTGGATTATGATTTAGTTGGATTTAGTGAGATAGATAAATTTGCGATTAAAAGTTACTGTGCGATACATGGAGTAGGTGAGAATTTAAATTTAGGTGATGTAAGTTCAATAGATGCAAAGTTATTACCTCAAAATATTGATATTATCGTATCAGGAAGCCCATGTCAGGACTACTCTGTTTCGGGGAAGGGCAAAGGTGGAGATAAAGGAAGTGGCACTAGAAGTAGCCTTATGTGGTATAGTGTAGATATAATTAAAAAAGTTAAGCCCAGATATGTTGTTTGGGAAAATGTTAAAAACGTAATGAGTAAGAAACATATACATAATTTTAATCAGTATATAGAAGATTTAAAAGAAGTTGGATATATTTCTTATTATAAAATATTAAATGCGAAAGATTTTGGTTTGCCTCAAAATAGAGAACGTATTTATGTTGTTAGCATATTAGACGATAAGCATACCTTTAAATTTCCTCAAGGATTTCCATTAGAATTAAAACTTAAAGATATATTAGAAGATTCAGTTGAAGACAAATATTATCTGTCTCAAGAAATGCAAGACAGATTTTTTAAATTCCCTCAAGATAGATTAAATAATGAATATTTAGAGGTTTTAGGGACAACTGCTCCACATCCATGTGATGAAAATGGTAATGTTAAATATCGTAATTGTACCTCTGCTTGGGTATATAATCCCAATAAATGTATCTCAACTCTTTCTGCGAGAGACTATAAGCAACCTAAACAGATTATAGAAGTTCTTCCAGTTAGATTAGGTGGGGTATTTGATGAAGAAGGTAAAAGACATCAAGCAGGAAGTGTTTATGATAAAGAATTTATATCTCCTACTTTAGACACTATGCAAGGAGGTTGGAGACAACCGTTAGTAATAGATGGGGAAGTTATTACTAACTTTAAAATTAGGAGATTAACTCCACTTGAATGTTGGAGATTGATGGGATTTAGTGATGATGATTTTTATAAAGCTAAAAATGTACCAACTTCTGACACTCAATTATATAAACAAATAGGTAATAGTATTGCCGTTCCAGTGTTAGAAAATATTTTTAAAAACTTATTTAAATAGGGTTGACAACATTATTAAAATACGGTATAATATAAGTATAGAAAACGAGAAGAGAGCTGATAAAATGAGAGAACATTATTGTGCAAATTGTGATTATTGCAGAAGAAATTATAAAGGATATGAATATTATTGTTTAAAATGGAATGAAGAAACAGATTTTTTCGATATATGTTGGGAGTTTTCTTATGAAGAATAATATTTATATATATAAAAAAAATAAAAGATAAGGAGAATTAATATGAAATTTAAACATGGTGATAAATTAGTGAATGTTATTACTAAAGAAACATATGTATTACATGATTTCAAAATGGTAGAAACGTTTAATCATTGTTGTGGGTATGAATTAACTTTAAAAAAAGAGAATTCTGTAGAACTTATGTTAGTAGATAGAGATATGGTAGATAAACTGTTTAAAATAGCTTGGACAGATTGGAAAACAGACGTAATTAATATAGCTAATAAAAAAGTCCCTGTTAAGTGGAGATATAACAGAGAAATGGTGGTAATGGAGTCTCCTATTTATGGTAAGGTGTCCTCAAAAGTCCACCCTAGTGACACTTTTGATGTTAATAAAGGGTATAAACTTTGTAAATTAAGAATGGCTAAAAAGATAATAGAAAAAGAAATTGAAAAATCTTGTGAATAGTACTTGACAACATTATTAAAATATGATATAATTAAGATGTAAATATGAAAGGAGAATGATAATATGGCAGATAAAGAGAAAAGAGTGAGATATTCCGAAGGATATGTAAATGGTGAAGTTTTAGCAATTAAAAACGGAGCAATAACTAATAAAGGTAAAAAAGATGAAGCCATTAGATTTGTTATGGAGGTTGAAACAGAAGAAGGGAAGTCAACTGATGTTGATTTCTTTATTAGAAAATACTCTGGTAACGGAAATACAAATAAAACATATGCTAAAATGAAAAAACTCTATTCAGAGTGTAGAACAGTTGAAGATGACGGAGAAGGCGAAATAGTTAACTGTTTAGTAAGATTTGACGAAAATAAATATGTTACCAAAGAAGGAGAGCTTGTTGACAGAGGAACTAGAGTAGGGGGAGTATTCTGTACCACTCAAGAAGATAGCAAATTCCCTATTAACAAAGGTGCTAAAGGTATGATTTATTGTATGCTTGAAGGTTATGAAGATGTAACTGATATTGATGGTAATGCTTTAGAGCTAAGTGTATTGGTTAATAATTATGCTTATTATAACGAGGAAGAAAAAGAGGATAAAGTAAATGGATTTATAATGAAAATAAGAACTCATAATGAAGAATATGCCGAATATATTAAAGAAGAACTTAAAGTAGGAGACATACTTTATATAGAATTTGATTTTATTAAATCTGTAGCTAAAGCTAAGAAAAGCAGAGGTATAGGTAAATCTGTTAAAAATAGGGTTCAGATTGAAACTTATTTTGAATTAACTAATTGTTCTGCTCCAATTATGACTTTAGACGACAATGATGAATATATAAAACCAGTATATGACGACCTTGAAGAAGGAGAAGAAGAAGAATTTTGCTATACTGTTCCTAGTCAAGAGGACTTCCCATTCACTTCTCATTATATAGAATTAATGCATCAAGCAATAGACGAAAGAATTGAAAGACTTCAAGAAAAAGTAGATGATATTAAAAAAGAAAAAGGTGAAGAAGTAGAAGGTGAAGAAGTAGAAGTAGCCGAAGACGAAGTGCCATTTTAATTTGAAGGGAGTTAGATAATTATGGAAAATGTAATTAATGAAAAAATATTAGGTGAGGAAATTCCTCACTCTTTAAAGGAGGCAAATATGGAGTGTAAATGTAAATTTAATGTTAATAAACAAATAGGTAATTCAGATGTTCAGTTTTATTCTAGCGATAATACTACAGAGCTATACAAGGCTTTGGCAGGATTTCATAAGCATTTTACAACAGTAGAAAAGGATGCAGAGAATCCATTTCACGAATCTAGTTACGCTAGTTTATCTCAAATATTAAATGTAACTAGACCTATTTTAAATGACCAAGGATTAATTTTAATACAACTTCCTATAAGTGGAACAAAAGAAAACTCTATATGTATTAAAACTAGATTAATTCATGTTGAAACAGGGCAATTTATAGAGAGTAATTCAATATCTTTAATACCCCCTAAACTAGAAGCACAAGGTTATGGTTCTCTAATGACATATTTAAAAAGATATCAAATAACTTCATTATTAGGATTAAGTTTCTCAGAAGATGATACCGATGCGAGTGATTTAATAATAGAGGAAGAGGAAACAAAACCTGTTACTAAACCAAAATCATCAAGAAGAAGTTTATAATATAAATTGGGTAGGTAGAAATATCTACCCTTTTTAATAAGGAGAAAATATGTTTAAAGAAATTAGGAAAGATTTAATATTAATGATTATAGCTATTCTATATATAAAATGGAACTATATTGATATTGCTACAACATTAATGATTATATCGCTTATTGATATAATTGATACAATATTTTTAAATAATAGTTGACAATAATGTTAAAATATGATATAATTAACATATAAGAAAGGAGAAAATAATATGAGAAAGATTGAAATAAATGGAAAATTAATACCTATAGTACCGAAGAAATATCAATTTAAAAAAGGATTTATATGCTGCGAGGATATTTTATGCGAAGGTTTTCACATAGATTGTGGAGACTGTCCTATGGATTTTGGGGAAATCCATGATGACGATATGAGTATTATTGAGACTAATGGAAAATTGGTAGAAATAAGATTGTGTGAGGGATTTTGGAGCATGACAAATAAAACTTTAAAAGATATAGTAGAAAATGGAATAAATTGTTGTGATATACAATGTTGCTCCATGAAAAAAGAAATGGATTGTGAACGTTGTAAATTTAATGATGATAGAACTTATTTTTTAGAAAAAATAATTTGGAGAGAAATAGATTAACGAGATTAAAATGCCTAGAAAATGGAAATAATAAAAATTAAAAAAATACTTGACAACATTGTTAAAATATGATATAATTAATATATAGAAAGGAGAGATTAATATGAGTGAGAAAGTTAGAATAGGTGAAATGTTCATTCCAATATTACCTAAAAAATATAGACAACAAGAAAATTATGTAAATTGTGATGATATTTTATGTTCCACATATGATATAGATTGTCATATTTGCCCCGTTATTTTTCATAAAGTAAAAGAAGAAAAATTAGATATTATAGAATGTAATCAGAGATTAATAGAAGTAAATTTATGGGGGAATTATTGGGGTGCATCAAAATTACCTTTAAGCGAAATAAAGAAACATGGAATCCGATGTTGGGATGTTCAATGCTATAATGCTGCTGATGAAATGGGGTGTTCTGTATGTAGATTTAATAACGGAGAGATACACACTTTAGATGAATTAAAATATAGAGAGTTAGAGTAGTAGGAGGAGGGTTATATGGCTCGAGTTTATAGATGTAAGTGTAAATTATGTGGGAAACCTTTAACAACAGATGTTGCATTTAATTTCCCTAAGATAGATAAAAATGGTAAAAAGAGAAATCAATATTATTGTTCAGAAGAAGAATATAGAGAACATGAAAAGAATACAGAGTTACTTAGAGAAAATCAAATTCTTTTTGACAAGATTATAGGATATACCTGTATTAATAATACAAAAAATAAAGAATTTGCAAAAATATATGATGTAGGATATTCTAGGAGACAGGTAAATAAATTTCTTTTAGATAAAGGAGAATATATAAAAGAGTCTTTAGATAAGAAATTAGTTAATGGAGATATGAATGAATATCAAAAGATTTTGTATATATTTGCAATTATACGTTCAGAGATAAAAGATTATTTTAGTAGATCAGGTAAACCAACTAAAGATACAACAGAGTATGAAGATATCGGTGCTAATATAGAGGTAGACACAGAAGTTAAAAAACCTGTTGTTAAAAGAAAGAAAGTAAAAAGAGGTTTAATGGATATTCTATAAGGAAGGTGGTAAAATGGCGAGAACATTAGATGTAGAATGTGAAATAATGAATGAACAAAAAGAGACTGCTGAAAAAATGTTAATATCATGCCTTCTTCAAGATTTAAGTTTAATAAGTGAAACACCTTTAATAGAAGATGATTTTTCTACTCCTAAGAATAAATTTTATTTTAAATTAGTTTCTGAATTATCTACAAGATATAGGGAAGTTAATGAATTTACTGTTATTAATTTCCTTAAACTTTCAGAAGCATTAACTCAAGATTTTGAGGACTATGGAGGAGCAAAAGAGTTTAAAAAGATTAAGGAGTTAGCTAATGTAGAAAACTTCTATTCACATTTAGATGAAGTAATCAAATATAATCTAATAGAAGAAGTTTCAGAGAAGTTAGCTATTGACATAAATAAGGAGATATCGGTAGGGGGTAAGAAAATTGTACCTGCCGACAAATTTACTTCTATGAGTAGTCAACAAGTTTTAGATTTCTTTGATATGCAGTTATCAAGTGTGAATGTAAGAAGCGTTGCAACAGATATGGTAAGAGAATATTTATTTTATTCTGATGAAGAGCTTGAGCAGATTGAAGAAGGAGAAGTAGATGATGACACAACTTATTATGATACTACTTTAACTTGGGAGACAGAAAATGGAGAGTTTAAATATCATAAGAATTTTCCTCTTCTTAGTAAAAGTACTGATGGGTTAAGTAGTGGAAATGGTGTAGCGATTTTTGGAGCTTTTTCAGGCGTCGGGAAAACTACACTTATAACAAATATCGCTATGTCTCTTGTAGAGAATGGAGAAAAAGTAATTCTAGTAAGTAATGAACAACAGATTAAATATTTTAGAACAATGTTGTTATCTTATATTTCTGCATATGTATTTGGTTGTTTTACATTAAATAGAACAAAGATTAAACATTTTAATTTTAATGATGAAGAAAAAAAAGTGTTTTTAAAAGCTAATAAATTTATCAAAGAAAGATATAAAGATACAATAGCTTTTTATAGCGTTAGCGAATTCTCTGTCGATAAAATAATGAGAGAGGCTAAGAAGCTAATTCTAGCAGAAGGTTTCTCAACATTAATTGTAGAAACATTTAAAGCCGAATCACAAGAGGATAGTGTTAAAGAATTAATGGCTAATTCAGTTGCTTTAGATAAATTTGGTAAAGAAATGAATTGTAAAATATTATTACCTATGCAACTTATGGGTTCTATGACTGGTAAAGCAAGTTTCTTAACGTCTAGTTTACTAGCAGGGTCAAAACACGTTAAAGATGTTGCAGGACTTCTTTTATTAACTAGGAAGGTAAATCCAAAAGAATTAGACGAAGAAGATGATAGAATGTTTTTAAAGCCGTATGTTTGGAGAAAAGATAGGAATGGCAACTTTAAGAAAAAATATTTTAAGATAGTAGATAAAACTACTCCTACTAGAAGAAGATTAGAAGGAGATTTTGATGATGAACTTACACTAGATAAAAATAAACATTATATATTAGCTTTTTTAGATAAGTGTAGGGAAGCCAGTGATTCAAATATAATTATTTTACAGGAATTCAATGGAGACTATGGTAGAATTAAAGATGTTGCATATGTAGATAACGTTTATACAGGATTATTTTATTAAAAGTACTTGACAACATTATTAAAGTGTGATATAATATAAGTATAATAAAGAAAAGGTGATGATGTGATAGGTTTAATATGTGTTTTATTAGTGGTTTATTTAATATTATTTATAATTGAGAAAATCATTTTTAAAGGTGATTCTTAAAATGGAGGGGTAATATGAATAAGAATGAAATATTAGACAATCTTGAGAAGTTAAAAAAAGAAACTGTTAAACTTGTAGACATTGAAAATTGTTATATGAGAGTATTCTACTCTTGTGATTATTGCTTAAACGAGATAAATGAAGAATGTATCATACAAATGGATATAGATTGTATAGAAAAAAACTTTAATAAACTTAAAAGATTGGTTGAAGAAATAGTATAAGAAAGGAGAAAGTTATGAGTATCTTACAAGATTTAAATAAAGACCAAGTAATAAATTTTGTGGAGGAAATTCTTCAAGGTAAATGTGTAACTCGTGAAGGCTATAATAATAATGCTATATTTGAATCATTTTGTCATGGTAGCACTTCTCCTAAATTATATTATAATGAAGATACTCATAATTTTTATTGCTTTTCTCATTGTGGTGCAATTAATAGTTTAGCTGATTTAACTATGAAAATTAAAGAATGTGACTTTAAAGAGGCTATGAATATAATAAATTCTTACTTTGGTGTTAATGGTAAGTATCACAGACATGGAGTTGGTAGAAAATCAAGAAATCGACCACAAAGAAGAGAAATAGATATAGATAAACTTGAAGTTCCGTCCTTACCTAAACAAAAGAAGCCGTTTGCTTATAGAAGATTTCCTATTAAAAGATTGCCTATGTGGGAGGATGAAGGAATAACTTTCAGAACATTAAAAAAATATGATATAAGGTATGACGAAATAGGAGAAAAAATTATTATTCCTCATTTTGCTTGGGACACAGGAGAAATTGTAGGGGTAAGAGTTAGGAATTTAGATAAAGAAGTTGCAGAAAAATTTGGTAAATACGTTCCATTTTATTTTAAAGGACAGATGTATTCTCATAGCTTGAAGTATAATTTGTATGGTTATTGGCAGAATAAAGAATCAATAAAAAAAATGAAAGTGGCAGTGCTTTTCGAAGGAGAAAAGGGGACTATGCAACTTAATAGTTATCTTAAAGATAATAATTCTGTTGCAGTATGTGGTTCTAATTTAAGTTATGAACAAATTAAAATGCTTATATCTTTAGGAGTTGAAGAAATAGTATTTGCATTCGATAAGCAATATGAGAATAAACAAGAAGAGTTGCAGTGGAGAGCTAAAATAATGAAATTAGCTTATAGAATTCCCCCTAGTGTAAAAGTATCGGTTATATGGGATTCTTTAGAGAATGGATTATTAGACTATAAAGATTCTCCTACCGATAAAGGTAAAGAAATATATTTAGAATTGTTTAATGATAGAATAGATTTTAAGGACTTTGAGGTGGTAATATGAATAAAATTTTATTAGAGGAATATGAAAACATAGTTTTTACGGTTAAAGATGATTTAGAATATATATCTGATGTAATTAATCAATATATAAATTTAAAACTTTATTTTGAAGGTAAAATATCTTTTAAAAAACTTATAGAGAATGTAGGGAATAGTTGTCCTATTATAAGTAAAGATGATTATTGTGATTCAGATTGTAAAAAATGTTGGGAAAAGGCTTTAGAGTACAAGCCTAAAGAGAGAAAAATGTATATCAAAGATGAATTTCCCGTTATCGGAAAATATAAAAGAAATGAAAATAGAATTTATACTATATTGGATTTTAAAGATGGAGAAAATATAGAATTATATGATTTTGATACAGAATGGTATTATGGTTACGCTAGATATATAAGTATAGAAAATCCCACAAATATACACATAATCCATATAGATGATATAAAAGGAGAATGATAATATGAATAAAAATAAATTAAATCATATAAATAAGAATGGAATGGAGGTATAAATATGAGACTTGAAGATTTAAAAAACGGTATGAGTTATAAAAACAGGGATGATGAAATATTTTATATAATAAATGATAAAGTATTTGTTAAAGCAGATATAATTACATTACGTTACCATAGAGAATTATATCAAGAGTTAGAATATTATGATGAAGATTTTAAATGGAGTAGCAATAAAAAATGGGATATTATGGAGATATATGATTGTGATAATAAATTAATATGGAAAAGAGAAGAAATAGATTGGAGTAAAATACCAGTCGATACAAAAGTTTTAGTAAAGAATGGCGAAAATGGAGAATGGAATAGAAGATACTTTGCTGGATTCATAAATGGAGAAGTTACAACCTTTTCAAATGGAATGACTTCTTGGAGTACTTCTCGTTCAAATAATCCTATTTTAGTCTCTTGGAAATATGCTAAATTAGTAGAAAATAAAAAAGTAAAAAACGAAAACATAGAAGATATAGAGAACCAATTTGCAGAATACTGTAAGGGTAAAAGATGTGCGACTGAATGTGGTTACTATGGAAGTTTATCTTGTATATTGGCGTGGGTATTAGATAATTATAATGTTTCGCCTAAACAGGAGGTATAAATATGGAAGTTAATATAAATAGTAAAAGAGAACCTTATGAGGTTGGAGATTTATTAGAAATTAGTGGATTTGGATTTAGAATGATAATAAAAAATAATAGTAATAATCACTATTATTTAATAAATATGGAAGGTCAGACTACAACATCTTATTATAGTTCTATAGAAGAGTTGTTAGAAAAGAGAAATATTTTAAATCACTATAAAAATAAAGATTTAGAAATAAATTTAAAGAAGAAACGAAAACTATTTTAGGAGTGGTTAAATGGAAGATATAAGAAATAAGGTATTTTTAAACAGTTTTTCAGAAGATGTAGAAAAGAATATGTTAGAAATAAGAGATTTAACTAAAAAAGAAGCCCTTAGTTTACTTTTAGCGAGTGGAGAATTTGAAGAGAGTGTAGAGCATTATAAGAATTTAAACAAAGGTATTGACTTCTTATTAAATGCTATGGCTAATGATGAAAATATATCAATACAAGTAGATTCGGATGCTGACGGTTATTTCTCGGGTTCATTAGTATATCAAGTTATATATGATGATTTTGAATATGAAAATGTAACATTTATCTTAAACGAAGGAAGAGAACACGGATTCCAACTTAAAAATTTGGATACTTTAATTGAAAATGATATTAAATTGTTAATAATTCCTGATGGAGGAAGTGTTGAGTTTGAACCTTTAAAACAGGTTACGGATAAAGGTATCAAAGTATTAATCTTAGACCACCATATAATAGAAATAGGAGAAGAGTTAAAAGAGATAGAAGAAAACGTAGCACTTATTAACAATCAAGATGGGAGTGTTGAAAATATTTATTTAAGTGGTTGTGGAGTTAGTTATAAATTCTGTAAGGAACTCGTAGAATGTTGCGAAGGGGCAATAGGAAATAAATATTTAGATTTGGTAGCGGCTTCATTAATATCTGATATGTGTGATATGAAATATTCTTATGAGAATAGATATTATTTAAATATTGGCTCTAAAATAGAGAATATAACCAATCCTTTTTTAACAGAAATGGCTAGAAGTATGAAGAAAAGTAAAAAAGATAGATTTTCTATTGAAGATTTTGGGTTTTCTATAGCTCCCATTATAAATGCAACTATTAGAATAGGAAAAAAAGAAGACAAAGAAAATCTGTTTAACGCCTTAATAGGAGTTAATGATTTAATAGCACATAGAGGGAAGGCAATATCTTATCCCTCTAAAGCTAGATTAATTGGTGCTAATCTTCAAAAGAAACAAAAAGAAGGAAAAGTTAAAATAGCAGAAATGGTTAAAAAAGAAATTGAGGAAGAAGGTTCTCAAAATAATACTGTTATCATATATATAGATAGAGAGAAAAAGATAGATAAATCTTTAAGAGGATTAACCTGTAATCAATTATTGGATTATTATGAAAGACCTATATTGCTTGGAAGCATTGATAAGAATGGATTTATAAGTGGTAGTGCTAGAGGATATGGAGAAATGGATTTCAAAGATATATGTGAAAGAACAGGATTATTTGAATATACAAAAGGTCATGACAATAGTTTTGGTTTTAGTATTAAGGAAGGCAAAATAGAAGAATTTTTAAAATATGTTAATGACAATATTACCATAAAAGAAAAAAGTATCAATGTGGAAAAAATTTATGATGAATTTGTTCCTAAAGATGATGTTAAAAAGATAGTTAGTTATGAAAACTTATGGAGTCATGATATTAAGCCACCTCTATACCTAATTAAAAATGCTATGTTTAAAGTAGGAGATATTAAAAAGATAGGTAATAGTACTTATGAGTTTGAAAATAAAGATATAAAAATAACTAAATATTTCTGTAGCAAAAAAGCATTTGAGGAATTGGTAGAAGAAAAACAAGATAATGATTATGTTACTTTAGATGCCTTAGTAGAATTTAGATATAAATTTGGAAGAAAAATTATTATTAAAGATTGGGAAAAAATTAAATAAACCACTTGACAACATTGTTATAATGTGGTATAATATAAGTATAGAAGCAAGAGAGGAGAAAAATATATGGAAAATAAAAATTTTAGAATTTTAATTGATATGGATGATACAATAACTAATTTCTTAGAAGAGGTCATTAATGAATATAATAAAACATACGGAACAAGTCATTCAATAGATGAAGTTACTGAATGGGTTATACCTAGTAGTTTTGAACATGGATTATTTTCAGTACTTGAATTAACAAATATTTTAACTATGATTACTCCTAAATTAGATAGTATAGAATATATTAATAAATGGATTGATGAGGGATATGATGTATTTATAGTATCAGATTGTTGTAATCGTTATCAGTCCTACAGAGATAAGCTTAAATGGTTAAAAACTTATATTCCAAAATTTGATTTATCTCATTTCATACCTTGCAAAGAAAAATATGTTATACAAGGAGATATATTGATTGATGATAATTTAGATAATCTCAATAAATGGAGTTTAAATAACCCGTATGGACATGATTTATTAATGACGGCTCAACACAATAAGCAAATTCAAGACGAAAGAAGAATTAATAGTTTTAAAGAAGCAGATGATTATATAAAGACTATACAATTTTTAATGTCTGTAAGAGCAGGGATAAAAGCATTAGAAAAATAAGATAGGAGTGGTTACATGAATAATTATGTTCCATATCATATACACGACCAATTATCTTTATTAGATAGCGTAACAGACTTTAAAGAATATGTTGATAAGGCAGTTGAATATAATATGAAGGCTATTGCTTGTACTAATCACGGAAATGTTTATAAATGGATAGAAAGGCTTTTATATTGTAAAGAAAAAGGAATTAAATATATTCATGGGTGCGAGGTATATTTAACTGAAACGCTAGATGAAAAAATAAGAGATAATTACCACACTGTATTATTAGCAAAAAATCAAGAAGGATTAAAAGAATTGCATACTTTATTAGACTTATCAACTCATCCTTCTCATGTATATTATAAAAATAGAATCTCATTTGATGAATTTTTAAATATATCTGATAATATAATAAAAACATCAGCCTGTTTGGCGAGTCCTTTACAGAAACTTGACGAAGGCAACCCATATTATGATAAATTAGCAAAACATTATGACTTCTTTGAAATACAATATCATAATTGTGAAGAACAAAAAGAATTTAACAGAAAACTATATAAATTATCAAAAAAATACAACAAACCTCTTATAGTAGGAACAGATACACATAGTATAAATGAATATAAAGCTGAATGCAGATATATTAGACAATTATCTAAAAATATAACATTTTCTAATGAAGACACTTTTGATTTAACATTTAAAAGCTATGAAGAATTAGTAAAAATGTTTAAAGAACAAAACTGTTTACCTATGGATGTAATATTAGAAGCGATAGAAAATACTAATAAAATAGCAGATATGTGTGAAGAAATTAAATTAGATACGTCTTTTAAATATCCTATACTTAGTAAAGATGATGAAAAAACTTTAATAGATAGAATTGAAAAAATGTATAAAGATAAAGTAGATAGAGGAATAATTGATGGAAACAATGAAAAGTATAAGGAAAATTTAAAAGAAGAATTAAGAGTATTTAAAAAACTTAATATGATATCATTTATGTTGTTTATGAGCGAAATGATGGAGTGGTGTGAAAAAAATAATATCCCGACTTGCCCTTGCAGAGGGTCGGTCGGAGGAAGTACATTAGCTTATATAATAGGTATTACAGATGTTGACCCAATTAGATGGGGAACTATATTCTCAAGATTTGCAAATGAAGATAGGTTAGAAATTGGGGATATAGATGTAGATTTCTCACCTGACCAAAGGGAGCTTGTTTATAATTATATAATTAACAGATTTGGACAAGAAAAAACGGCATATATATTATCTATAGGAACTGTATCAGATAAAGGGACAATAGATGATATAGGCAGAGCCTTAGATAAAAAATATAAAGACAAGGGTTTAGAATCTCCATATTCTTTAGACCAAGTAAAGATAATAAAAGAAGAATATGAAGAAAATCCCGAAGAAACAAGGTTGAAATATAGTGAGTTATTTTATTACTTTGATGGAATTTTAAATTCAGTTGTATCTCAATCAGTTCATCCTGCGGGTATTGTAGCAAGTCCAGTAACCTTGACAGATAATTATGGTACGTTTTGGAAGGACGGAATGAAGATATTACAAATTGACATGGAAGAAGTTCATGAAGTATCTTTAGTAAAATATGATATTTTAGGATTAAAAAATATTGGAATAATAAAAGATTGCTGTGAATATGCAAATATTCCATATCCTAAGTCATATAATATAGATTTTAATGATGATAATGTATGGGAAGACATGGTTAAATATCCCTATGGTATATTTCAATTTGAAAGTGATTATGCTAATAAATTATTAAGACAATTTAATCCTCATAGAATAAATGACATGAACCTAGTTAATGCAAGTCTTCGTCCTAGTGGTGAAAGTTACAGAGACAATTTAATTGCAAGAATCCCTAATAAAAACCCATCTGAAATCATAGATAATTTATTAAAACAAAATAATGGATATCTTGTTTTTCAAGAAGATACTATAGCGTTTCTTCAAGACATATGTGGTTTAAGTGGGTCAGATGCAGATAATATAAGAAGGGCGATAGGAAGAAAACAAAAAGATAGGTTAGAAAAGGCTATGCCACAAATATTAGAGGGGTATTGCTCTAAGTCAAATAAACCAAGAGATATAGCCGAAAAAGAAGCTCAAGAGTTCTTACAAATAATAGAAAACTCAGCTAATTATCAGTTTGGTAAGAATCATGCGACAGGATATTCTATGATAGGATATTATTGTGCTTATTTAAGATATTATTATCCATTAGAATTTACCTGTGCCTACTTAAATAATGCAGCCAATAATGAAGACTTTGTTAATGGAGAAAAATTAGCAAAGTTACTTGGTATTAAATTACAATCTCCTAAATTTGGGTATTCTAAAGCAGAATATTTCTTCAATAAAGAAACCAATACAATATATAAAGGTGTCGGCTCTATTAAATATCTAAATGAACAGAAAGCTAATATATTATATGAATTAAGTCAAAGTAAAAAATACGAAACCTTTACAGATGTATTATTTGATGCTAAAGAAATTGACAATAGATGTCTTGAAATTTTAATTAAATTAGGATATTTTTCTGAATTTGGTTGTATAAGTAAACTTTTCAAAGTATTTAAATTATATAAAAATAAAGGTAGTAAAAAGACGATGTCTAAAACTAAAGATATTGAATTATATATGACTTACAAGGAATTAGCAGAAAGAAATGCAACTAAAGAGACTGCTAAAGTCTTAAATATGGACTATCATTCATTCATAAGAGATGTAGAATTATCTTTAGAAGATGTAGAAGATGATGTTATAGAATTAATAAAAAACGAAATAGAATATACAGGTGGATTTAACAAAGTAGCTTATAAACAAATGGATAAAAATGCTTGTTTTATATCTGATTTAAAAATCTTTAAATATAATATTGAAATTGAACTGTTCTGTTTCTATAGCGGAAATGTAAAAACATTTAAAATGGATAAGCAGTTATATAATCAATGCCCGTTTGTAATGGGAGAGGTGTTATATTTATATGGGTTTATCCCTAAGAAAAGAAAGAAAAACAATACTGTCGATTATTATATTACAGATTTTGAAGTAGCATAAATATAAATAAGAAAGAGTTGATAATTATATGAACAAATTAGTATGTAAAGTTTGTGGAAGAGAGTTAAAACATAAAAATAAAAAGATGTTATGCGAGAAACATTTAAATGAATATAATGAATTTGGGTTCTGTATAACAACAAGTGATAGAACAGAAAATGAACCCAATGAAATTAGAGTCCACAATGATTATGCAGAAATTGTTCTATACGACATTTATCAAGAAGAGATAGAAGAAAAAATCTTAATAGATATTGAAGATATAGATATAGTAAAGAATGTGGTTTGGAAAAAGGTAGGCAAACATATAGTTGGCTCTACAGATAGATATACGTTTGATTTGCCTAGCCTTTTAATGGATACAAATAATAAAATTGAATATGTAAACGGAAATATATTGGACAATAGAAAAGAAAATTTAATGATAGTTGAAAAGAAAAAATTCAAGCATCATTTTGCTAATAACAAAAAATATAAAAATAAAATAATTATTACTTCTTTAGGTGGCTCAACAGAAGATGTTACAGGTTCATGTTTTGCCATAGAATATCCATTAGATAACGGAGGAAGAGACCTAATTCTGTTAGAGTGTGGAAGTATACAAACAAATAGAATGGTAGAAGATTTTAATGCCAATAAAAAAATGGTAGATAACATACCTTTTAATTTAGCAAGTAATATATTTGTATGTCATTGTCATGCTGATCATGTTGCCAATATACCTAGTGGAATTACAAGAGGGTTTGATGGAAATGTTGTCACTACTTATGAAACCGCTCAACTATTAAGTCCTATGTTGCTTGACTCGGCTTTTATACAAAAAAGAAACATAATAAGTATGAATAACAAAGGTAAAAAATACGAAATGTTATATGACGAATCTGATGTATTTAGAATTTTAGATAAAATTAAAATATATGATAAGGAAGTAATGCATAAAATTAATTCTAATTTATCTTTTAGGTTTGTTTCTAATAACCATTGTTTTGGTAGCACTTCCTTAGAGATATTTATTAAAAAGCCAAGTGGTCGAATAGTAAAAATATTTTATTCATCTGATTTAGGTTCTAGCTATAATCAACAGTATAAACCTTATTGTGATGAAAGAAGAAATGTTTCTAAGGCAAATATCGCAATCTTTGAAAGTACTTATGGAGACAGAGGGTTTTCAAAAAAAGATGTAGAAAAAGATGTAGAAGAGTTACTTAATAAGATTAGAGAAGTTACTTATAAAGGAAATAGAATACTTATACCTTGTTTTAGTTTTGACAGAAGTCAGTCTATAATGGATTTATTGTATCATACTTTTAAAGACGAAGAAGAATTTAAAAATATTAAAGTTATAGTAGATTCAAGGTTAACAAATGAGATTAATAAAGTATACGAAAAGACTCTACAAGGAGAATTATTAAATCGTTGGAAAGAAGTAGTGTCTTGGGATAATTTCATATTTATTGATGAATATAAGAAAACAGAATTGATGGCAAGACAAACGAAGAATCCTTGTGTTATAATATCTTCTTCAGGTATGTTGGCAGGTGGTCATTCTGTTGCATATGCTAAACATATTCTTCCTAGAAAGCAAGATTGCATATGTTTTATAGGATATTGTTCCGAAAGGACTTTAGGTGGTAAAATTCAAAGAGGTGCTAAATCTGTAACAATAGAAAGTAAGAGCGTTCCTATAAAATGTGAAGTTAATGTATATAATAGCTTTACAGGGCATATACAAAGAAAAGAATTAATTTCTTATATGAAAGGTATGAATTGTAGCAGAATATTAGTTCATCATGGCAGTACTGATGCAAAGGCTCAATTAAAATTTACGGCAGAAGAGGATTTCTTATTTAGTGGGATAAGTAAAAAAATAGGAATTATAAATAAAAAAAATAATTGTTTTGTTATTTAGGGTTGACAATAGTATTAATTTATGATATAATATAAATAAGAAAGGAGGTGATAAATTATATTATAAAAAAAAATAAATATAATGTTAATAGGAGGACTTACTATGAAATCACCGTTTAATTGGGTAGGGAATAAATATAAATATATAGGGACAATAAATGATTTAGTAAGAGATAAAAAGTATAATGATGTTGTAGATTGTTTTATGGGGTCAGGGAATATACTTTTAAATTTAGAATGTACTGCTAATAGATTTATTGGAAATGATAAAAATAGGTTATTGCCATATATATATGAGCGTATTAGAGTTATAGATAGTTTTAATATACATCAAATTGAAATTACATTGAATCAATGGAATAGATTTAGTAGCAAAGAGGATTATTATAACTTTAGAGAGTACTGGAATAAAAAATATAAAAATAACAGGTTTGATGATGCTTTTATATATGAAACAGCCTTATTATTAAAAATGTGTAGTAATTCTATGGTTAGATTTAATTCTAAAGGAGAATTTAACCAAGGATTTAGAGGGTTGGGCAAGAAGACTGAATTTTTTACAGATACTATGAAGAAAATAATAGTAAATGGATTAAATGATTTGAATATAGAATTAAATAAAAATAATTATGAATTTTTTACAGAAGACATATTAAATATTTCTCCTAATGAGAAAGATTTATTTATATTAGATCCGCCATATATTTTAATGGATGAAATGTATAATGTAGACTTTAGCAAAAAACATAATGATTATTTACTAGCTCTATTAGATAGAAATAAATGTGATTTTATATATTTTAATTATCTTGAAAGAGACGGTGTTATGTATAAAGAGTTAAATGATATAATCAATAAGAATGATTATCAAGTAATAGAATTATCCAACATAACAGGGACAGGTCAAAATAGAAAAGGAGTTAAAAGTATCAAAGAAGTATTAATAACAAATATAAAAAATAGTTGACAACATTATTAAAATATGGTATAATATAAATATAGAAAGGGTGATGATATGAACGGATTATCAAGAGAGCAGCTATTAGAAAAACTTAATGAGCTATATATTGAATTAGACGAATACAAAGAGATGGAGAAAGACTATATAGATTTAAGTTATGAAATGCAATCTTTAGAAGAAGTACATGGCGAATTGGAGGAAAGGTATGATGACTTAAAATGGGATTATGATAGACTGAAAGAAAATTATGACGAGTTAAAAGGAAATTATGACATTTTAGAGAGAGATTTTGATGAATTGGCAGAGAAATATGAAGGCTAAAATAAGTAAAATAAATAGAAAGGAAATGAAGTTATTAATGTTTGTAATTAAAAGAAATGGTTCTATTGAAGAATTTGATAAAGAAAAGATTAGGGTAGCTATAAGAAAAGCATTAGTTGAAACAAAAGAATGTAAAAACTCACAAATAGTAGCTTTATCAAGATTAGTAGCAGATGACGTTTGTGAAGAGATTGATGATGAATATATAGGAATAGAAGATATACAAGATTTAGTTGAATTTAAACTTATGGAAAGAGGATTAAAGAATACTGCAAAAGCCTATATACTTTATAGAGATGATAAAAGAAGAATAAGAGAAGAACAATCAAGATTATATAATGAATCTCAAAAACAGATTAAAAATATCATGGAAATGAAAAATATTGAAAATGCTAATGCGAATGTAGATGAAGGTTCTTTTAGTGGTAAAAATGCCAAAATTACTTCTTATTTCTTAAAGGAATATGCCTTAAATAATTTAATGGATAAAGAAGTTGCTAAAGCACACAGAGAAGGCAGACTATACACACATGATTTAGATAGTTATTGTTGTGGGCAACATAATTGTCTTTTTATAGATTTTCAAGATTTATTTGATAACAATAAAGGATTTGAAACTAGAAATGGTGATGTAAGAAAACCGAACGATATTATGACATTTTTCCAACTTGTTGCAGTTGTATTTCAATGTGAAAGTCAAGTCCAATATGGCGGAGTAGGAGCAAATAAAATAGATTATGATGCGGCACCATATGTGGCAATAACTTTTAGAAAGGCTTTTATTGATGCTCTAGTTGATTTAAGAGATATAACTGAACCAAAGGCTAAAGAGATAGTTGAGGAAATTAAAGATAAAGTTAAATTAGAAAGTTCTTATCTAAAAGAATATTATCCAAAAGAGTATAAAGTTGCAGAGAGACATACAATTAAAAAGACTATGCAAGGAGCAGAAAGTCTTTATCATAACTTAAATACCCTTGAGTCAAGAGCAGGAAGCCAAGTGCCATTTACATCTATAAATTTTGGTACAGATACTTCTCCTGAAGGACGATTAGTTTCCAAATCTTTACTTCAAGCAAGTATAAACGGTATAGGAAAGTTCCATAGAACATCTATATTCCCAATCTCAATATTTAAGTATAAAAAGGGAGTTAACGATAAAGAAGGGACTCCTAATTATGACTTGAAATTATTGGCTATAAAAAGTTTAAGTAAAAGAATATATCCTAACTTCTGTAATGTAGATATATCTTATCAAGATACAATAGGGTGTCCCGATGAGGAATTCTCTACTATGGGCTGTAGGACGACCGTAGGATACGATATAAACGGTCTAGGTTGGAGTAAAGGTGGCAGAGGAAATATATCTCCTGTTACAATAAACCTAGTTGATATTGGTATAAAAAATGGAATATGCTTAAACGAAAGGGAAGAGGCTAATATAGAAGGATTTTGGAAGGATTTAGACAATGTGCTTAAATTATCTGAAAAAGCTCTATTAGATAGATATGAATGGATATGTTCTCAAAAAGCTAAAAGTGGATTTTTCTTACACCAAAATGGATTGATGAAAAATAATATAGGAAGAAAATTAGAATTAGAAGAAAATGTTAAAGAGTCCATGAAACATGGAACTTTGGCAGTAGGCTATATAGGTATCGCAGAAACAATGGTAGCTATGTTTGGAGAAACACAAACTAATAATGATGAAGTATATAAATTCGCATATGATGTTGTTAAAAGAATATACGATTTTACAAAAGAATGTTCTAAAAGGAATTCATTAAACTTTAGTTGCTATGCCACTCCTGCCGAAAATTGTTGTAAAACATTAAGAAATAACTTGGTAGAAAGATATGGAATAATAAAAGGTGTAACAGATAGACAATACATAACTAATTCTCACCATATTCCAGTTTATGATGAAATATCTATCGTAGATAAGATTAATAAAGAAGCACCTTTTAGCGAATTAGCTACTGGTGGAAATATAATGTATGTCGAATTAGAATCTAGTATGATGAATAATCTTAAAGCTATTGAAAAAATAATTGATTATGCTATGGATAAGAATGTGTCATATTTCGCATTAAACTTTCCAATAGATACTTGTATAAAATGTGGTTATTCCTCTGAAATAAATGATAAATGTCCTCAATGTGGCAGTGGCGAAATAGAAAGACTTAGAAGAGTGACCGGATACTTAACTACAGACTATAGAAAATTTAATGATGGAAAAATAGAAGAAGTACATGATAGAGTTAAACATTCTTTAGGAGGAATGTAATGAATATAAGTGGAATAATTTATGATTCTGTTGTGGATGGAGAGGGTATTAGAAACACCCTCTTCATAAGTGGTTGCTTACATCATTGTCATGGTTGTCATAATCCTCAAACATGGGATTTTGATTATGGTTATAAGTTTACAAAAGAAAAACAAAAAGAGTTTATAAAAAAATGTAAAGATAATCCTTTATTAGATGGGATAACTATTAGTGGGGGAGACCCTATTTATAGTTCAAAAGAGTTAATTCCCTTCTTAAAAGAATATAAAAAGGAAAATCCAACCCATACCATTTGGTTATATACTGGATTTAAATATGAAGATATAAAAGACAATGAAATTTTAAAATTAATTGATGTTTTAGTTGATGGAGAATATATAAAAGAATTTAGAGATATCACTTTAGCTTTTAGAGGCAGTAGTAATCAAAGAATAATTAGATTAGAGAAAGGAATTGCTTATGATAGTATATAAAGTTACAAATAAAATTAATGGGAAGATTTATATAGGAATAACAACTAAAACATTGGAACATAGAAAAAGAATTCATATAAGGGATAGCAAAACTAAAGATACCTACTTTTATAGAGCTTTAAGAAAATATGGTGAAGATAATTTTGAATGAGAGATTATTGACACAGCAGAAACAAAAGAAGAATTAGAAGAATTAGAAAAGTATTATATAAAATTATATGATAGTTTTGATAATAAAGAGAAGGGTTATAACACAACAAGCGGAGGATATTCTTTATATGAAATAACGGAAGAAGAAAAACAAAAACGTAGTAAAAGAGTAAAGGGCAAAAATAATCCTATGTATGGAGTTGAGAGTCCAATGAAAGGAAAAACTTTTACAAAAGAACATAGAAGAAAAATTTCAAATGCTTTAAAAGGGTCATATCGACCTCATGTCATAGGCAGTAATAATCCTTCGGCAAAACAAGTTATTAATTTAGATACAGGTGAAGTATTTGGAACATTAAGCGAAGCAAGTAAAAAATATAATATATCTCGACAAGCAATAGGGAAAGTATGTAATGGTCATAGTCAAACTGCAAAAGGGTATAGATGGGCGTTTATAGAAAATGGCATAATAAAAAGCGATATTTTGTGTAAGCCTAAAAGAAAAATAAAAGTAACCCATAAAATAACAGGAGAAAAATTTATTTTTAAGTCAATTCGTACTTGTGCTAAAGAATTAAGGTTAAGTAGAGAATATATATCTGAAATATTAAAGAAGAATAAAAATAATAACTATGATTATTATTTTGAATATATAGATTGAAATTTAAAAGGAGTGGTTTTATGGTTTTATTATTTGTAGATAGCAAACATGAATACTTTAAAGAATTAATAGGAGAACGCTGTTTCTTTAATTTTGATAAAGACGGGAGAATATTACTACATTTCTTTAGAAGTGAAAAATATATCAAATTAAAAAAGAGTGGAGACTTAGTGTATACAGGAGAATATGCAGTTTTAAGAGACGAAGATAGTATATTTATTCTCAAAGATATGAATAACAATAATTTAGAAGGAGAGTAAATATGTTTTATGGCATAAGAAATGTATTTAATGAAGCCGTAGGAATAGATTTAAATGAGTGGACTTTAGTCACGAAAATTGAAGTTAGAAAAGTTAAAAGTACTCATACCTCTTTGCCATTTTCTATAACAGAAATGAGCTTGTGGTCACACCCTTTTACAACAGAGAGTAAGACTGCAATATGTGGCGAGTTAGGTAGAGTCGCAAGAAGATTATTAGCAAATGATGGTATAAATTGTAGAATCAATAAAGAGGTAGAAAATTATATTGCAATAAATGTTTCTTGGGAACTTGGAGAAGAATTAATATGTATGTTGTATGAATTTGTTAAGAAAGGATAAAGATATGAAGAAAATAAAATTATCAAGTATATATTTAATAATTGCAATTTTATTAGGAATCTATACGTTGGGATTAATCTTTTTCCCAACTATACTTCCTTATTCCGATAATATACTAATAGTTTCAATAACTTGCACAATGTTGGCTTTTATATTATATACATTAACCGTTGATGATTAAGAAAGGGTGATGATATGAAAGAGAATAATTTTATGAATGAATATGAAAAAATAGTTAAGGAAACTATGGAATTGTGTAAAAGAAAAAATCAAGATTATGGATGTAGTGTACAAGATACTTATGAAAAATTTGGAGATTTAAGCTATCTTACTAGAATAGCCGATAAATTTAACCGTTTATGCACTTTGATTACAAACAAAGAACAAGCCGTAGATGAGTCTATAGATGATACAATAAAAGATTTAGGTAATTATGCTTTTTTATGGATGGCTAGTAGAAGTTTAAATAAAGAGAAAGAAGATTAAAATATGTATTATAATAAAAAACATAAAATGGAAATAAACAAAAGGCTTAAAGAATATGCTTATATTGGAAGTTATGACAAAAAGGAAATAACTATTGATAATAAAAATAAAACTAAAAACAATTATTATATTAGAGTTAAATGTCTTTATTGTGGAAAAGAATATGATATTAGACTCCCTTCTTTTAAAGAGGGGAGAAAGTGTACTAATTGTTGTAATTCTTATGAAAATTCTTTTGCTTATCATATTCAACAAGAACTAAAAGAACCTTTAAATAAGTATTGGGATTGGAAAAAAAATGAATTAAATCCTTATTTAATATATAAAGGTAGTGGAAATAAAATATGGATAAAATGTGACAAAAAAGATTATCATAGCAGTTATTTAACTAATTGCGACCATTTTTATAGAGGCGACAGGTGTCCATATTGTCATAAAGCAAAAGTTCACCCAAAAGATTCATTTGGATATTTATACCCACAAAAGATTAAATATTGGAGTAAAAATAATAAAAAATCTCCTTTTGAAGTCGCTCCTAAAACCAGTACAAAATATAAATTTTATTGTGAAAAATGTGGAAAAGAATTTAAAACAAGTCCTAATAAAATCATTGAACAAAATAGAAGCCTTAAATGTGAAAAATGCACTTCTCCTTTAGGAGAATTAAAAATAAAAGAATATTTAATAAATAATAATATAGAATTTATACCTCAAAAAACATTTAAATATTTAATAGGAGTAGGCAACGGTTTATTATCTTATGATTTTTATTTACCTCAATATAATTTATTAATTGAATATCAAGGAGAGCAACATGAAAAATTTGTAGAAGGATTTCATAAATCAGAAGAGGGATTTTTAAAACAAAAGGAACACGATAGAAGAAAGAAAAAATATGCAAAAGATAATAATATCAGATTGTTGGAAATTTGGTATTATGATTTTAATAATATAGATAAAGTAATAGAAAATATTTTAAAAGGAGAGCGATAAAATGGTGATAATTAAAGCCCTTGTAGTTGTATGGATAATAATAAGTATTGTTAGTTTCTTTATAGGAGAATATGTTATAAAGAAAACTGCTAGTGACAGAGACCTTATAGAAGAATTAATAAAAACAGAAAATGGCAAAAATTTAATCTTATCTTTTGGAAATACTTTTAGTATAGCCCTTACCTGTATGATACCTCTTGTTCATTTTGTTCCTTTAGTTGGGTTTATATGGGGATTCATAATGATGAAAAAAGATTATGATTATTATAAAACTTGTATTTTAGGTGCTGCGAAAGGAGAGACCTTAAGTAATTAAAAATATAGACAAATGTGTCTATAAAGAAAGGAGGATAAAGAAATTGCTAAAGAGCTACAAAACGGAAATAAATCCAACACAGGAACAAATACAAAAGATAAATAAAACAATTGGAACCTGTAGATTTATTTATAATTTTTACATCGCTCATAATAAAGAACTCTATAACAAGGGCGAAAAATTTATGACGGCAAAATCATTCAGTGTTTGGTTAAATAATGAATTTCTACCAAATAACCCGAATTATTCATGAATAAAAGAAGTAAGTTCTAAATCAGTTAAAAAGTCTATGGAAAATGCTTATGCTGCTTTTGATAGGTTTTTTAAAAAACAAAGTAAATTTCCTAGATTTAAGAAAAAGAATAAATCTGATGTAAAAATGTACTTTGTAAAAAATAATCCAAAAGATTGTTTATGTGAAAGACATAGAATTAAGATTCCTACTCTTGGATGGATTAAATTAAAAGAAAAGGGATATATTCCTACTACTAAAGATGGATATGTAATTAAAAGTGGTACGATTTCTTACAAAGCTGGAAGATATTATATATCAGTTTTAATTGATATTTCTGACACAGAAAGACCACAATTAAATGATTTTGGATTAGGAATTGATTTAGGTGTTAAAGAATTTGTAGTAATTAGTAATGGAATTGTAAAGAAAAATATAAATAAAACTGCTAAATTAAAAAAAATAGAAAAACAATTAAAAAGAGAACAGCGTTGCCTATCGAGGAAATACGAAGGGTTAAAGAAACGCAACAATAAAATAAAAGGAGAAGCCACTAGGCAAAATATTAAAAAACAAGTCTTAAAGGTACAGAAACTTCATCATAGAATAGATAATATTCGTACTGATTATATCAACAAATGTGTGAACGAGATAGTAAAAACCAAGCCATCTTATATTACCATTGAAGATTTGGATGTAAAAGGAATGATGAAGAATAAACATCTCTCTAAGGCAGTTGCCTCACAGAAATTCTATGAATTTAGAACTAAACTTGAGACAAAATGCAAAGAATTAGGAATTGAATTAAGAATTGTAAATAGGTGGTATCCATCGAGTAAATTGTGTCATGAATGCGGTTGCATCAATAAAGATTTAAAACTTTCTGACAGAGAATATATTTGTAAATGTGGATACCATGCTAATAGAGATTATAATGCAAGTCTTAATTTGAGAGATGCAATATCCTACAAAATAGCATGAACAAGCATTTGTAGGTATGTACCGATGGCTTTAGTCGGGAATTTACGACTGTGGACTGTACAAGAACTTGTGAGTAGTGTATTACTTTGTAATCACAAAAGCATACAGGATGAAACAGTAAGAAAAGTTTGTGAAAACTTTCAATATCTCGATATGGGTATATTTGTCCATATTTTGAGTGGCAGAGTAATATGATAAGAACAATATTTTTAATTTATCTTTTAGTATCGTTAATAGCTTTAGTTTTGTTGAAAATATTCACTGTAAAGCTATCTAAAAATATTTATTCTAAAGATATTTTTTCACTTTATATGACAGAAGAATTAGCAAAGGAAGCCGTAAAAGAGATGGCAAATCCATGTTTAAAAGAAATTCTAAAATGCTTTATACCTATATATCATTGTTATTTAACAGTAATGATGATTCTTTGTATTATATATGAAAAGAAAAACCCTGAAGTGATAAAAGAAATATCAAAAGAATTAAAGGAAACGGAGAATTTTAATGGCAAAAAATAGTAATAAAATAGGTAAAAATTTTGAAATAAGATTATCAGATAAGTTTAATGAATATAGAAAAAATAAATTAGCTTTTATATCTAAAGTACCTACTGATTGGGTAGTAATCAGAGGAACAAAAGGAAAGATAGTTACGGCTTACCCTAGAGGTAAGTCGGAGTTCCTTGATTATTGTGGTTGCTTAAAGAATGGAGAAGTAGTATTTATTGAAGCTAAAAGTTGTAATAATAGCACCTCTTTCCCTCTATCCAATATAAAACCTTATCAATTTGAATTAATAGAGGAATATCTAAACTATACAGATAGAGTTTATATGATTGTAGAAATGAGACAAACGAACGAAATCTTTTTATTTAATGCTAAATTGCTTTTAAATTTTGAAGAAGTCTATAACAGAAAGAGTATTCCTTTAAAATGGTTACAAGATAACTGTATTAAGGTTAATGACTTGGATATTTTAAAATATATAAAGGAGTAAGGTATGCTTGAATTAAAATTAAAATTAAGAGTTACAAAAATTAAGAAAAGAACACAAGCAAAAGTTTTTAAAGACTTAAAAGTAGGAGATGAAATTCTTTTATCTTCTACCCTTGATAACTATGCAGGTTATCAAAAGATGCTAAAGGTAAAAAATCTTGCTACTGGAGAAGAAGATTATAAATATTTTACTGTTATAAGCAATACACTTAATAAATTTGAATTTGAAGAAATTTTATAAAAATACTTGACAACATTAGTAAAATATGATATAATAAGTGTATAGAAAGGAGTGATAGATATGAAAAGGGCAGGTTGCATTAAATATTCTTTAAGAAGGTACGATAGGTTAGATGGAAATTTTACACAAATAAGTAATGATATTTTTAAATTAACCAACGGAAACGAATTTAAGGTTTACTGTTATCTATGTAGTAATTACAACAGAGAACTGGGATATGCCTTTCCTAGTCTTAATACTATTTCTAAAAATATTAATATGAGCATCCCTACAGTTACAAAATGTATTAAAAATTTAGAAGAATTGGGATTAATAAAAATAAGCAAATTTGAATGTAAACTTAGTAAATATACAAATAATATTTATAAAATTTTTATTCCTATAATAGTTCAAGATGAAATGGAAGACCAAGAAGAAAAAGAAATAAGAGAAGTTTTGGATTCTATAGTTAAAGAAACAGAAGGGAAAATTTATACGTTTACTTTTAATAAAGAAGAATAAAATGAAATTTAGTTTCATACAAGTTTTCTTGTGTGAGTATATAAGTATTTATATATAAGTATTTATATAAGTATTTATAGTTTTAAAAAAATTAAGTGAGTTACTTAAAACTTTTAATAAGCCTACTTAAAATTTTTAAGTAGTAAGGTTGACAACATTAATAAAATATGATATAATATAAATATAGAAAGGAGTAATAATATGAAAACGGAACATTACGGAGAAATAACATCTATGCTTGATGATTTATGTCAATTATTATCTGACGGTTTGATGTTTTGTATTCAAGGCAGGAAGAAAAAGATGAAAGAAAATGAAAAGAAAATTTCAGAGCAAAAAGAAGTAATAGATAAATATATAGAAAAAAATAATATTGACCTAAATGAATATAAAGAAATATATTTAGCAAGAATATATCAATGGGCACTCATAGATGGAGTTAATGTTCAGCGTAAGTATGAAAGAAGGAGATAAAAAGTTTATAAAATTACTTGACAACAATATTAAAATATGATATAATATAAATATAATAAGGAAAGGGTGATGAATATGAAATGGTGTAACTACTTTGACTGTTGGATTGACGACCTATTTGATATTTACGATGAAGAAACCATATTCCATAAATGTGACGAAAATATATTTGTTGATACTCATGGGAGATATTTAAACTGTAATGATTGTGAACATTGTGAGGATATGGATTAAAATATGAGCATTTATCAATCACTTTCAGAAATTAAAGAATATTGTGAGAGAAGAAAGTGTAATGATTGCGAAATAATAGATGCTTTAGGTATCTGCTTGAAGGCTAAAGAATGGAATATAAATACTAAATGTTGTGGATTTTGTGAATATTATGATTTCTCTAAGCCTTCAGGGCAGATATGCACTAAAGGTAAAAATAGAAGTTTTCATTCAGTCTCTTGCAATTTCTATAGGAGGGGATAATTTGAATAAATTTATAATGTTAGTAGGATTACCGAACACTGGTAAAACTACTTATGCTAAACAATATGTATTTGGAAATAAAGATACGGTAATTGTTTCTTATGATGTTTTAGAAGTAAAAGAATTTGGTTATTTAAAAAGACTTACTGATGGCAAATCTAGTGTTATAATAGATAAAGCAAAACAAGAAATAGTTGATAACTTAAAGAAAGGTTGCTCTGTTATATATGATGGGCGTAATCTTACTAGAGAAGGAAGGAAAAATATAATTTCTTATGTTAAGGAAGATGTAAAAGATGTAGAAATTGATTGTGTTTATTTTAAGAAGAAATTTGTATCTTCACATTGGTTACTAAATGAATCTGAAAATATTGAACCACCTTGTATAATTGAAGGGTTTGATAATATTGAAAGGAAAGGGTGATAAATATGAAAATAAGAAGACTTAAAGTAGGAGACAAGATTAGAATAGCCTGTGATTTAGATTATGGTAGATATACTGATTTAACAGAAGGTATGTTTCAGTATGCAGGTAAAACTGCTACTATAACAAAAATGTGTAGTTCTAATCCTATAGTAAAGTTTAAAATAGATTTAGATATGGGTAGATATTATTGGTATGCAGATGCAGTAGTTGGAGTGAATAAATATGAGTAAATTTGAATTTGAAGATTATGATTATATAACAAAATATAAAAATAAATTTTTAAAATATATGAATAAAACAGAATGGAGTGGTAGTATGGATATAAAAATTAAATACTTTGAAGGAGCAACTAAATTAAAAATAAACCCAAAAGGTGATTTAATAGATGTTTATTCAAGAGAAGATGTTTTCATACCCAAAGATGAAATGAGAATGATACCTTTAGGATTCGCTATGCAATTACCAAAAGGTAAAATGGCTAAACTTTATCCAAGGAGTTCTACTTTTAAAACTTGGGGATGCATACAGACAAATTCCGTTGGGATAATTGATAATACTTATTGTGGGAATGGGGATGAATGGAAAATACCGTTATATTGCTTATTTCCAAAAACTTTAGAAGTTCCAAATTTTACTTGTAAAGACGATTTTTGTATTATAGAAGGTAGTTGGATAAGAAAGGGTGATAAAATAGCCCAATTTGAAATTGTAGACGTTATGGAAAAACCAACTTTTATAGAAGTAGATTCTTTAGAAAATGAAGATAGAGGTGGCTTTGGGAGTAGCGGTACTAGATAGGAGAATAATATGAATAAAGAGCAACTTCTTATATTGATTGAGCTAGTAGTTAGTGAGTTACACTCAATTAAAGCAGAAGAATATTTGATTACCTCTACTGGCTCTTTTGTATCTGATGCAGAGAAGTTTAGAATGGAGTTAAATTAAAATTTATATAATAAGTTATTAAAAATAAAAGAAGTACTGGAACAACAGTATAATGAATAGGAGAATAATATGAGTAATGAAATAATTAAAGTGTTAGACCACTTATGTGATAAATTTGGTATAGCGATAGACTGGTCATCAAACAATGTGATGCCTTACTTACAAGATTTAATGGTTAGAATAACAAAATATGCAATATATACAAATATTTTATGGTTGGTTATGTCTATTTTAATTATTAGTGCAACTGTATTTGCTTTGGTTAAAATAATAAAAGTGGCAAGAGAAAGTATGTATGATTGGGATTTTATTATTGCAATTTCTTCTTTAATTGGAAGTATTATAATTATAGTCTTCTTTCTTACTGGCATGGATGCTTGTCAAAATCTTATAGAAGTTAATACCGTTCCTGAAAAATATATAATTGAAATGATAAGAAATGATGTTTCCGATAATGATTGATAAATTTAGAAAGGAGATAATATGAGTTTATATAATGAAATAGATAGTTTATTTGAGAGAAAACATAGTCCAATAGAAAACAAAATAAAAGCTATGGAAAATCTTTTAGGTTATAGTATATCGAGTGAATTAAGAGAATGTTTAAATAAAGAAATAGAGAAGTTAAAAATTAGATTAGATATTACTCAAGACATACAAATAGATGTACTTAATAAAATATTAGAATATGAAAATAAAAATAGTTGACATATTAATATAATTATGTAATACTATATTTAGTGAAATTATTTTTGATAAAGGATATTTTTATTGGCATTTAATATCCTTTCGCAATAAGAATAGAACGGCATTTTGTCGTTCTTTTTTTTATTTAAATATTAAAATATTGTTAAATAGGAATATTTTCAATATCGTTTTGCATATGCTATGATATATGTAGCATATATGTAATAGCTATTTATAGCTAACTGGAATATATGCGGAATGTTTATATCGGTTATAGCAATTTAGGTAGAGTATATGCATCTCTCATAAGTATAGAAAAGTATGGAAAAGTAAATGAATATACATAAAAAAATAAGAGTTGAAAGTTAATCTAACTCTTATTTATATTTATGGGGTCTTACGATTTATATAGTTGGAAACATTTTGAAAAAATGGTCTGATGGCAAATCAAACTCTATATAAATCGTAAGATATTATATATCAAATACAATTATATAATACACTAAATTACATATTTTGTCAACAGTTATTTTGGTAATTTTACAATAAAAGCTGAATAAACTTTTTCTTCATTCCTAATTAAGCACAATGCATTAAATCGCTTCAAATTGAGCATATCCGTCTCTGTATACCCTTCTTTATAAAATAATCCTCTTAATTCTTCAAAACATTTTACATCTGCTCCTGCGAGAAGAATAAAACTGCACCCACTAGATAAAATCGCTTCTTTACACTTTCTGTTACATTGATTAAGGAAATGAAGACTAATTGTAGGTATAAATGAATATTTTCTACATTCGGTTAATATATTTTCAAGAATTGTCTGTGCTGTTGGAAATAAATTAATTTCATCAAAGAATATTTCTGTCCTAGTGTTTGAACTAATTTGTTTCGCCAACCACACCTTGCTTAAATAAAATGTTGCAATTAAATCTCTAATATTCCTATTAGTAAAGTCCTCTTCTCTAGCCTTTATTAATATGACCTTATTTTTACTTAAAGCTTCTACAAAATTTATGTTCTCTTTTGCTGACCTATTAAATGCTAACTTAGTATATAAATTAGTTTTTAATAAACTTACTCTATCAATTATCCCATCTATCTTAGAATCATAATTTTCTATATCTCCATTTTTATTTTCTTTGTCTAATTCATTTAAATCATTTATTTCATCTTCAAGTAATTTTTTTTGACCTTCTGTAAGCCATTCTAAGACGTTTCTTCTTACATCAGGATACATAAGTACCCCTATTACATCTTTAAAACTAGCATTGAAATTATTATAAAAAGTCACTGTACAAGCAGAATAAAAATATCTTAGCATCCTAGGAGTTAATTTAGTGTCTGCGTTAATGGTATTTAATAAAATGTGTAATTGTGAAGCCTTTTCCATACATTTAGCTAATTTTTTATATTCATCAGTATCATCGCAAATTAATTCATTGAAACAAAACCCTTGTAATTGGTTATGGTCACTACAGTCAATTTCTATAAGCCTATTTTTAGGAACTACTTTTTTTATAGTTTCTGCTAAATTACAATCTCTAATAATATCTAAAACAACTAATCCGTCTCCTTTAGCTATTATAGATTTTGCTAAATTCATCATGTAATAAGTTTTGCCGCAACCCATACCTCCCATTAAAACCCTTCCTAATCTACTTATCTCTTTATCTGTAGAATAATAAACAGGCTCATTTTTTAAAGATGTTCCTATAAGAATATCTCCATTAGATAAACATCTAGGGAAACTTTTATTATATACACTATTATGTTCTATATTAGGGAATTGTTGAATTAGGTCTTCTCCCGGAAGTGCAATAAAATTACTACATTCATATACAGATGTATTTAATTGACTAACATTATTTAACACAGGTTTTAAAATATCCATATCTTTCTTTACTCTTCTACATATAAACTCATTATCATCTTTTATCTCTCCATATGAATCTGCAATAGCGTCTGCTATAATTTTATCTCTTCTTTTATTTTCACCTCTTGTAGAAATTAATATTTGAGTTTTACACAAATCACTCATGCCTTTCTTTAAGGTATTGTTACTTAAAGAGTCAAAATTAATAATCTTTTCAGATTTATTTTGTTTTACTCCGAACATTAAATCTAAAGTTGAATTAAAAAATTCCATAGTAAAATCTAATATCTTAATTATTATATTGACTATTTTGCTTGAAGTGTATTTCACAGATGTGTTTTTATACTCTTTTATGAACTTTTGACAAGACGCTTTAAAGTAATTTGATTGTTTTTCTGATACGGGTATAAAATTATAGAATATTCCTGCCTCTTCTTCATCTTGAAGCAATTCAACTATATTCATATTTGCATTTAATAAATCGTTGTTTCTCATGTCTGTATCACTAGACAAGAAATCTCTATTTTTATATATAAGTTGATATTTAGAACCGCCTTTTATTAAAGGTATGCTATCGACCTCTTTTATCTCCACAGACTTCCATATTTCTTTGAATTTAACTTTAAATTTAGAATAAAATAATTTAGGTACGATAAAATAAAAATTGATTTTATCATTTGTGATGTGTATATAATAACTTGCTTTGAATTGTGTTTTCAAAATAACCTTCTTATTTTCTATTTGTATAAGTTTATTTATGTTTACAAACATTTTATTTACGAGATATAGGATTGAAAATGTTCTATTGTTTCTAATAGATTTCGTTGGGATTAATTTTAAAAATATATATTCTTGATTTTTAATCTCAAAATATTTTGAAATAGGTATACTTTTAAGCATTTGTAATAACTCCTATAATAATATTTAATATCAAATATATACAAGGTATAACAAATGCCCAACGTTTCCCTTTGTCATAACCGAATACATATAATATAAGAGCTATAAATCCTGCTACTAAACATATGTTAAATGAATAATCTTGTATAGCCACCAATAAATTATATCCAACTTCTTGTAGAAACTCTATTGGATGTAAAATATTATCTCCTATTTCCATAAACTTATCCATGATACTTATTAATTTATCTATTTTTTCTTCCATAATAAAAACCCCCTTTTTTATAATTTAATCATTGTAAATAATTTTGGATAAAATGTTAGAAGTATATAGATTAAAAAATATTGAATCCCTGAATTTGTAGCTTGACGAAAGTTTGCTCCTTGAAGTGCGTTTTCTATTATGCTTTTTATACCCATGCACATACATCCATACTTTGCAAAAATCATTAATAAACTTAATATTTGTGTTGCAACAGTAGATACTTCTGCTTCTGTTGTTGCTGCATAACAAAGTAATCCTTTATGCATTAATATGGCTATTAATATAACTAATTTCTTATATTCTTTTTTGTCTTTCTTTAAAATATTTAAACATTTTTCTATAGTAGAATATTTGTTTTCTGTTAGTTGTTTGTATTCCTTAAAAGTATATGATTTCATGTATAAATTCCCCCTTTTAGTTAACACTAATAATATACTTTATGAATAACCGAGGTGATAAAAATGAATGAAGCTTTATTTTGGTTTGGACTTGCTATGTTATTTGATTACTTGAGTAGACTTATCTGATTCAGATAACATTTCTTTTCTTAATATATATTTAATGTAATTGCTTTTGTTTCCGTACTCTATAAATTTATCCTCTAGCCAAGAGAATAATAATTTATCCTCCATATTATTTTTAAAACTTACAGGTATAACTGTTTTATTTCCTTTCATTACTTTCCCCTCCTTTTACTTCATTATATGAAAAAGTATGGAAAATATTACACTTTTTATTAAAAAAAATAAAAAAAATAATCACCCTGCTAAGAGTGATTATCCTACTGTTGATTTGAGATAGAAGTGAGGTTTATTAACAACCTTATACCCCTTTGTATCTACTTCTCTTTCTACATAGTCCAAATAATCATCTAAAAATTCCTTTAATCCATCTTCATATAGGGAATAAATAAGTATAAGGTCTGCTCTACTTAGTTGTTTCTCATGATTCCCTTCGTCAATAAACAAATCAATAAGTCTTAATTCTCTAGCTTCCTCTACTTTAATCTGATGTTGTCGAGGAACAATAGGGAGTTCATAAGGATTTCTTTCCTCCATTTGTATTTCCTCCTTTAATAAAATAACCACCGTAATAAGACTATTAAGTTGAGCTTATAATTAGGGTTACGGTGGTCATATATATAAAAATATCGAACTATATTTATATTATACAATATTATAAACAGTTTGTCAATCATCAAACTCATCATCAAAATCATCTATAAAATCGTCTAAATTATCTTCTACTTCATTTTCTATTTGAGAGGATTTTTGTATACTATTAGAAGTATTTAATCCTGCTATCTTTTCTAACAATATATTTATATCTATATTGTTGTTTACATAATTTTGTTCTCGTTTTCTTTCTATTTCTGCTAAATCTTTAAGAAATCCCGATGCACTTCTTTTAGAGATTACATAGTTATATAGTGCTATTTCATTTTCATAAAATCTAATTCTAATCTCTTTTATTTTTGCCATTTCTTTAACCCCATTAAACGAAAGGCTTTTGCATTTACTCCAATATCATTTACTAAGATAGTTTGAGGATATTCTTTTTTAAAGTAGTCAATACCTATTTCTCCCCCACCTCCTGCAAGAATCAAATTACATGAAATAGCACTTGGAAAACTCCCTTTAAATTCATTTAATAATTTATTCATAAAGTCATCTTGAAACTCTTTAAGAAAAGAATAATCTTGTATATTAATCATTTTAATTTCTCCGTCAAATACTTTTTTGGCATCTTCAAGACTAATCTTACAATATTTCATAGAGATATATTTCTTTACATTATGATACAACTCCAATAACCCTATGTCTAAAGATTCTCCATCTATAAATTTATTCTTCTCATTAAATATAGCTATATCTGTTGTTCCTCCGCCTATATCTACGATAAGAGTTTTTGCTTCTACTTGTGCCTTATTTACAGATTTAAGATTTTTAATCCCGTAACTTTCAGGACGAATTATAACATCTTCAATATAAATAGTTCTGGTGATTTTATCTTTGCCTGAACCAAGAGTTATTTTCTTCATATTATTTTGTTTTATCAATGATTTTAATTCTTGACTGTATTCATTATATTGCCCTGCGGGAATCCCTAATACAAGTTTAATCCTATTGTTTTTACTTACTTTAGAAATTCCATAGTAAAGTAAATTAAAGAAATTATCTTTTTCAAACTTTAAGTGTTCATTTTTAAATTCTCCTTGATTTACTATCCATTTATCATCTATTTCAAATATTTCATTATCTCCAAGTTCTTTAATGGTAGAATATTTTTCTATTCTACTTTCGATTATCATAACTTCATTAGTCTTATCTCCCATAAAAATACTTGTAATATTGCCTATGTCGGCACTACAGATACTTATATTATTCATATTAACCCTCCATATCATTTATATAGGACTTTTTGCCCTTTCTGATATTATTATATGATAAGTGTTGTAAAAATACAACTACTTTTTTAAAATTTTCCACTTAAAATGGACTATAAACAAAAATAACCCCCTAGCCATAAGACTAGAGGGTAATCCATAAATAATACAAATAGAATAACTTATTTATATTATTCACATTTATATATTAAAATATTTATTGTCTTAATTATTGTTAATTATAAATTTTATATTCTCCAATCCAACCTATTTTTTCATTAATATATTTAAATATAATTTCGTAAACTTTGTTTGCCTCAATCGTTGGAACATCTTTCCATTTAATAGATGGAGGGAAAGTTATTGACACAGTTGAAGAAGAAGTAAGATATAAATGTATTTCTATATATTCAGTTACATTTGGCAATACCAATTCAAAATCTTTTGTTGCATTAATATATTGATTTTTTGTGCTTTTTTTTATATTAACTTTATTATTTAATATGCCTAAGTTTATTATTTTATCATTATAATTATATTCTATAAAACTTGTGTATGAAATTGTAACAATATTAGATTCGTTTGATTTTAATGATAATAACGAATAGTTAACATAACCACTTGGCGATTCATCCTTAATATAAAGTATAATACCATCGCTTCCCGTAGAATTTACCTTTAAAATAATTTTTTTATTAAAAGATATTGCATTATACCATGCATCGCCATCAATTATAGCATTTAATGTATCAGGAGATATGCTATTCAAAACAATTTTATTATCTCCCCCATTATATAAAAATTTGTATAAAGAATTAAATTCATCTTCTGTTATTTGAAAATTGTATATATTATTCCCATATATGTTAGAAACAAGATTGTCTCTGCTATCATCTACATATTTTTTAGTAGCTAAATCTTTATCTTCAGTAGGCGTACCTTCTTGAGAAAGTTTACCTGCGAACCAAGCATTACCATTCCAATCTAATGTGTGTGCATTGGAACAAGTATCATAATCACCATTACCAACTATGTGTGCATACTTATTATTAGTATCTTCTATATTATATTTGCCTTGAACGTGTTGATACTCACCTGATGCAGTTGTATTCTTACCTTCTACATGAGAACATTTTCCTTTTGCTTCTGTATTCCAACCTTCTGCATGTGAGACAAGCCCAGATGCAATAGAATTTTCACCTTCTGCATGAGAATGTAACCCACTGGCTTGTGTATTTTGCCCCTCTGTATGAGAACCCTCTCCCGTTGCTTGCGTAGAATGACCTTCTGCATGAGACCAATCCCCTGAAGCCGTAGTTTCTCCACCTTCTGCATGCGAGCAGTCACCTGAAGCAGTAGTCTCACTACCTTCTGCATGAGAAGCATAACCTGAAGCTGTGCAAATTTCTCCAAAACTAGAACTAGATGCTCCAATTTTGCCAGTTCTAGCTCCTAATGTTATAGAATTATTAACTCTTAAATCATTTGGTACGTATACATTATCTAATTTTTTAATATCTTTTTCAATTAATTGTGCATCAGTGATATTAGCTGTATCTAATGATATTATCATCATTACAGTACCGCTGCCATGAGACATAATTAGAGATAAACAACCATCTCCTGTAATAAGGAATGTGCCATCACTAGTTAATGAAGGGTATTCTATATCATTATATTTTAAATAATATGATTTAGTAGGGTCATATGTCACAGTACCATCAATAGTGATTTGAACTGGATTATTCTTATTGGCATTATCTATTTCAGTTTTCTTTGCAGATATAGTTGCGGCAGGAACTGTTAAAACTACTTTCTCACTAATTACATGAGGAACGTTATTAGCCTGTACATCTCCTGCGAACCAAGCATTACCTTTCCAATCTAATGTATGTGCATTACTTCTTTCCATACCACTTTTACCATTACCAACTATATGGGCATATTTATTACTTTTATCTTCTATATTATATTTACCCTGAACGTGTTGATAATTTGAAGAGGCTTTAGTCTGAAAACCTTCTGCGTGAGCTGCATCAGCCACAGTATTAGTTTCTGTACCTAGCCCTTCTGCATGAGAATAATCTCCCCTAGCAATCGTGCCTCGCCCTTGAGCGCAAGATGAATCTCCGTTGGCAGTAACATAAGAACCTTGAGCACAAGATGAATTTCCTTTGGCAAATACTTCAGTTCCAATAGCAATAGAATTACTATTTGGAGCTATCGCACCTTCACCAACCGCAATATTATTCTTACGTGCGAATCCTCCAATCGCAATATTATCTTTCGGAGTTATATACATATCATTAATATAACCTGTTATTTCAAAAATTTTAATAATTCTTCCTTGAGTAAACTTCTCAGACGAATAAATTTTCATTTCATTATTTAATGTATTGGTATAATATTCTATATAGTTTGAATCATAATAAATAGAATCATAAGAAGTAGAATCTTGTACTCGACATAAAGAATCAAAATCTATTCCCATATAGATAACAAATTTATTTAACTTTTGAAAATCTATATTATATTTAGAAAAATCTAATACCCTATAGTCTCCAGCCATACTTTCACGGTATTCTAAATTATTTAATTCATCTGCGGTTAATTCAATAGTATATTCATTTAATATTTGTGGCATCATTTTATTTTGAGGTATTCCGTCATTAATACATTCTGAATACATTTCCATTTCTTCCATTGTTTTAGGTTTAGGCAACTTAACGTGATGTAATAAATCAGTTAATTCGTTATCTTCAATATTACAGTCTTTGATTATTTGATATACTTGATATATTTGTATAGTAGTTCTAGGATAAGAAATTTTTCCATATTCTTTCCCATATTTTTTATTAAAGTATTTGATTAATTCATTCATTTAATTATCACCCTCTACTATCTTTTTGATGGCTTTATTAGTACTTATCATATTTCTCATGTCTATTAATGAGTCATCTACCCATTTACTAAAAGTATCAAATGGGATAAGACAAGATATAAATTTATATTTGCTAACAAATAAATCATACACATATCTTAATTTCACTTTACCTGTTTTACTGCCTAACATTTTTTCAGCTTCAAGACAGGCAAATATAAGCCATTGTTTGATATTTTCTACTTGTCTTTCTTTACTTAAACTAATAAATTTGTATACTGCATATATAATAGCTATAGCTATTATAAATGATATTAAAATAGTTTGAACATCCATTTTTATTCCTCTCCTTCTGAATCATCAGTATTTATATTTTCACTATTGTCATTCTTTGTTTTTGTTTTTGTGATAGATGCTAATAGCCAAAGCTCACCACCACAAAATCCGTAGAAACAAGTTATTAAAGTTGAAGATAACTCTGTGCTAGTAGCATATTGTAACCATATTGCAATACCTGTAAAAGCAAATATAGATGTGATTACTAAAGGTATTACCCACTTTCTAGTACTACGTTTTTTCTTAACCTTATTTTTATTGTCCATATTTTACATCTCCTTGTATTTAATAAAAAAGAGTAGGGATTGCCCTACTCTAAATTATTATATTTAATTAATTCATTCATTTAATTAACGCTATCTCTCAAATACTTCTACATATTTACTACTAGCAGTTATATAATAACCTGCTTTTACTAAATACATATCTGTTCCTGCTCTCTCTATCTTTTTAACAATAGTCAGCGCCTCTCCTTTTTCTGCTTTACCACAAACAGAACTAGACTTAAAGTCAGGAGTGCTATGTACATTAACATCTTGAAGCACTCTTAAATATTGTTTTTTAGTTGTAGTACTAGGTACTTTAGAAGTATGTTTTCCTCCATTAGTACAATTCACAATATCAGATACTTTTATTTTGCCTTCTTTAAGATTATAACAATCCAATTTAAATTGATTCCATTTATCTTTATGATTAACAAAATATCTTGGGCATATTTTTCTAGTTACATCATAATGTCTTATAAAGTCTTTTCTAGGGTCTAGTCCGTAATATTGAGCCAACCAAGCTCCTAATTTAACCATAGACACGTATTCTTTATCTGAATAATGGTCATCAGTTCCAGTAGTTGCACATTCTATACCGATAGAATAATAGTTTGCACTGTTAGTTGTATATGCTATTTCGCTCATAGGAACTATATAATATATTTCTCCCTCAAGTCCACATACAAAGTGAGAACTTGCATAAGTTGTGTGTGTTGTTGCTAAGTTTTTAAAGTAATTCATAGTTGCTTTAGCAGATACATCATGTGCACCAGTATAATGCCATGCTATTTTAGTAGTTCTTGAACGTTTTGTTCCGGGTCTACTATATTTATTTTTTGTAATAAAACTTTCTATCATTTTTGGTTTTGATACCATAAAACCATCTCCTTTATATTAAAAAAAGAGTAGGGGTTGCCCCTACTCTAAATTATTTATAAGTGTTTAATTAATTTAATTAGTTCTTTATACGGGTATCATATTCCCATAATCAGAACCTTCAGTTGCAATCTGTATCTCTTTGGTTTCCAAATTTATTTCCACACTTTTAGCAGTACATATTATACCTTCATCATTTTCTACTAAAATAATCTTACCTTTTCTTATAGCTTCTTCTATCTCATCTATTTCATTCTCCCATTTGTCTGGGTCTTTTGGCACACTTATAGTATAATATTCGTTTCCATCTTCATTTAAAGAAAAATAATCTTTCCATGAATCTATTTTAGGCAATTTAATATCTTTTAACATCTCTTGTATTTCATTATTTTGTATACGAGATAAAAATTTATATGTTTTTAATATTTGTAAATCTGTTTTTGGATATGGAAGATAAAATACATCACCAAATAAGTCGTTATATTTATTTATTATTTTATTCATTAATTCGCCGCTCCCTCCAAATAATAATATAAACATCCATTTTCTTCATAAACCTCATGAAACCCCAATTTATGAAAACCCTCATTAAGAAGATGGACACTTTTGTTTCCTGTTTTAGAAATTCTAATACCATTAATAAAATCAACACACTCTCTATAAACGTCTAACTCTTTTAAAGTTGTTGGTTTTGGTATTTCTATTTTCTCAAATAATTTTCTTAATTCATCATCATCGTATTCATTTATTTTATTTTGTAAAAATAAATAAACATAGTAAAAATCTAATTTAGTTTTTGGATATTCTATTTTAGAATATTTATTATTATATAGTTTAATTAATTCGTTCATGTTTAAACTCCTTTCTTTATTACTCTAATGGTTGGCTTTGGCTTAATCCATTTTCAAATAGCGTGATATTAATTCCGCTGTTAAGACTTTTAAGCGTTATACTTTTTTCTTCTTTGTTTATTGTCCAATAAGGCAAAATATTTTTACTACCCATATATATAGATTTACCTTTTTTAATTGCATCTAATACTGTATAATAATTATCTTTATTAGGATTTACAAAATAAGCATTTTCTCTAAGGTTAAAATCATCACAATGCCATATTTCATCAAAATATAAGTTAATTTCATCTATGTTATTAGGATATGGGAGTTTTATATCTTCTATATAACCCCTTAAAGAATAGTCCTCAATGGAATTAACTATTGTACTTATAAAATTATATGCTCTGTACATATCCATTTTATTTTTAGGATATTCTAATTTAGGTAATTCAAGAGAATCTATATATAATGTAAGAGAACAGGCTTCTGTGTCTATAAACACATTGTTTGATGCTAAAAAAACTTCATCTCCATTTATTGTAATTCTAGTGTTATCGTCTTCATATACATTTTCCTGAATGCGTCCCGTAACTCCTTCATATTCTTCATTGTCTATTTTAAAAATATAAGAAATAGTTCTCGGTCTATTGTTTTTTATTTTCGATATTTTAAATAGTGGATAGTAACGCACTTCTTGTGGTGTTAGGAGACCAGCATCGTTTAAAATTTTATAATATTCATCTTTACTTAACATTCTAGTGGGTTTTAAATCTTTACATATATATTCTTTCTTTTTAGTATAATTTTCATTATAATAATCAATTAATTTTTTTATACCTATTACAGGGCGTGTTACACCTTGCGTTTTTAACGTATCTTTCATCTAATCAACTCCTTCAAAATCTAATTTAATACTAAACACTTCTTCTTCTGTCTTGCAATTTCTAATATTAACCTCCATTTGTTGTTGTTTTTCTACTAAAGGCTCAACATATAATTTTATCTCCTTAGATAACCTTCCTAACTGTTCAAAAGAATAAGGTTCGCATACATTTTTAGTATCATTCCATTTTAAGTTTGATTCTGTTCCGAATATGTTGTCTAACTGATATGAAAGCAAAGTACTTGTTAATAACTGTTGTTTTTCCATTGTAACATTGTAATATCTTCCTTCTTCATATTTAACAGTAGAAAACAATGGATTGTCTTTAAGATATTGTGCTAAATTATTTTTACTCAACTCAATTCTCTGTTCTTTCAATTCTTTAAGGGGGTCTAATTCTTCAATTTTCTTTTGTACTTCTTTATAGTTTACATCCTCTATAGTAGAATAAGCACTAGGAGTCGCATTGACTCCTAGTATCACATCCCCTTCAAAGATTTCTCCATCTTTATAAAGGACATAACCCTCTTTTGGTCTTAATATTCTATAGCCTTTTTTTTCTATTATTTCTATATTATTCATATAATCACCTACGCTAAAGTCCAACCATTTGCTACTGCATTAGCTTTTTGTTCTTCCGATAATCTATTTAAAGTTGCTTGACCTAATGTTAATGTTTCTGCTTGTACTGTTCCTAACCCATTCATAAGAGATTCTATAGTAGCAGCAGGAGTTAATTCTAAATTATACATCTTATATGAATTTGTTAATTTTTTAGTATTACCATTTTCGTCTGTCGCAAATACCCAATCCTTCATAAATTCAAAAGATGTATCATAAGTAAAATACCAAGCGTTATCATTTGGTCTTCTATCATCTCTATGAAGATTGCTTAAATCAAATCCTTTTATAGATTCTATATATTTATCCTGTCTAAACATTGCTCTAAAATCTGATTTACTTTCTAATCTAGTCATATTCAATTCTACATTTATAAGCTTTTTACAATAAGCAAATATATTACCATTTTCAGAGCAAGTCTGTGCATCATCATTAAAATATAGAGAATAAGGAAATTTAATATAGGCATCTGTAAGTTCTCCGCAGTTATTACAAAAACTACTAAATCCATAAGAATATGTGCCATTAAATTCTGCTCTAATAGATTTCATATTGCTACAACCTTCGAAACAATGTTTAGAACTTGTTCTATCAGAATTAACTACTATAGAAGGATTTACCAATCCATGACAAGCATAATAAATATAATCCATATTACTTACATTATATGGAAGAGTTTTATATATATTATCGTCTGTTAATGAAGAACAACCATAACAACAAGAACTCATATTGCATTTATTACTGAAATCATTAGGCAAAGGAATTACTTTTGTAAGCTTTTTATCTCCATAATACGCTCCCTCCATTGTTACCAATGTTGGGGGTAGAGTAGCCCCTCCAATAGTTACAGAAGTTAAATTAGGACAATCTCTAAATGCCCAGTCCATATATTCTAAAGGAGTGTTTTCTGTTATTTCATTAAGATGTAATTCAGTTAAAGAAGTACAACCTCTAACAAACCCACTCATTCTCTCTACATTAGTTAAAGTAGGCAATGCTAATTCTGTTAGTTGAGGACAATAAGCATACATTTGATTTACATTCTTCGCATTTACATTTACTGTTCCAACTCTTTTCAATTTAGGACAACTAGCAAACCAATTTGTGGTACTATTAGCCCCAGTCATATTGATGCACTCTACTTCTTCTAAGTTTTTACTGTTTTGGAACAAACTTTCAGAAGTCCACCACACATAACTACCTTGACAATTTATTGTTCCAACTTTTACAAGGTTTGAACTTCTAAAAGTACCGTATGCTATAGCGTTTCCTTTAAAATTACATTCTCTAATGTATTTAAGATTAGAGCCAACAAAAGGTGTGTCTCCATAGTTATAATCTGCTATATCATAATTATTTTCTATTGTAACCGCCTGTTCTTCATAAGAAGATTGTTCTTGAAGTATTGCATATTTATAAGTTCTTCCTAAGTCATCTCTATTTTGTAATAACTTAAAGAATCTACCTGCAAACTCCCAAGTAAAATCAGAATTCTTACAATCAAAGAATATGCCTCTTACTCTTTTCAGACGAGTATCTATTAGATAATCCCAGTCGTTAGGCATAATAAATTCTAAATTATCAGAAGTAAAATCAACATTTGTAAACCACCAGTATGCTTCCGTCCAATCATAATTAGATAAGTTTATTTTACCCTGAACTTTTACTTGAGGATATAATTCAGAGCCTCTTTCTTTTTCATCCATATTATTAAATACAGGACTAACATAGGTATTTTTAGTATTTACTCCTTTAATAATTCCTGTTGATTGAATTACTCCAGATAAACATAACTCTGTTAATTCTCTATTTCCAAAATCTATTCCTTCATATCCGTTTGGATGGTCTTCTTTAAAATATATATTCTTTAAAGTACATTTTGCTTTTGAACATTTATTTGGGTATTCGGCAGTAGTAAATCCGCACATAAGTTTAATCCATATTGTTTTTAATGTAGAAGGAAGGAGTATTGTATCTAGGTCTTGAGTTGTAATATTGCAAGTAAATGTTTCAAGATTTTCAAACTTAGTTAAATCTATTATATTAGTTCCACTATTAAACCATTTAGTTTCTCTCTCATCATATTGATGTATTCTAAACGTTTTTATATTAGGACATTCTGTGATATTGATATTATTAAAATCAAAAGAACCACACATATCATCTGTCGAATTCCATACGTGACCTGTTTGAGTTTCGCCAATAGTTAATTCTTGAAGGTTAGGTAAATATTTTAAGGTTAATTCCTCTAATCTATAATTAAATCTAAAAGACATATATTTAGTAGATAACATACTGTTTTCTATATGGATTGAGGTTGCATTACATAGCCCTAACCCAAAGAGTGCCATTTGTCTAAATTTAGTAGCATCTTCATAATCTCCTAATGTATCTCCACTTCTTTTATTACCATTAAAATCATAAAATGTTTGATTCCATCCGTTCATATTTATATCTGAACGGGAAGTAAGTCTTTCTACTAAAGGACAGTTAATTAATGTAAACGATGTTATGTCACTTGCTCCACTTAAAGCTTCTGTGTGATGCGGAGAATACCAACTAACACTTGTTAAACCTACAATTTTTAAAGCATATTGGTTTCTCAAGTATAATGATGTTATTGTTTTAGGAAGATATATTTCCTCTAAGTTACCACCATTATTATCAAAGTTTACCCCTGTCATTTTTGTTCCTCTTATATCTAAATATTTCAAGTTTTGACAGGTAGCTAATTCCATAACCTGATAACTGGTTAAACTACCTAAATTAGAACAGCCGTTAAAATCTATTTTTTGTAAATAGTCACAACCATTTATTTCTGCATTTACTAATTTTGAACTGTTTCTACATATTACCTCATTTATTCTCGTAGCATTTGATAAAAGTAAGTGAGTTGGATTACAGGTACTTAAATCCCCTAAAGATTTAATATATTCTGCTCCATATATAATAACTTCCTGATCTGTAGCAGTAGGAATCGTATAACTAAATTTAACTGATTTATTTCTAGGTATTTTTAACGTTTGTATTCCGCTGCCATCTGCTTCGTCTCTCCATTTTACAGATAAATACATAGGGCTATAAGTCGATATGTCCATCGAAACCTTACCTTGTTTATTACAACGAACAGTAACAAAGTTAGAGGTAGAAGGTTCATATCCGAATAAAGTATCACAATATAACAATCTTTCTTTTAACCATCTTTTTATTTGAAAATATCTATTGCCATGACAAGCATATAAATATTTTGCTCCAAATCTTAAATATTTATATTCAGTAGATTTATTATAGTATCTTACAGGTATTTTGTCCATCTGATTATCGTAGAAATATTTATACATATTTTCAAGTGTGAATACACTATTTCTCATATTAATATATTCTTGTTTTAATTCATTAGCAAAATAAAGTCTAATTTTACTCCATAGTTTAGAATTAGATGTATTAAATACTCCACTTTCAACTTCTATGTCAACATCAAACGTTAATGCACCAGTATTGTCTAATCCCATTAAACTATCTAAGTCATATACTTGCAAATACCATTTTACACCATCAAATGTAACTATTTTCATATTTTTTCCCAGAGAATCTATTCCCCCGAATACTTGTACAAATAAATAATATCTAAATACAGACTGTCTATCAAAATAAGTATCAAACTGTTCTTTAAATAAATCTTCATCTGCACCACTTACGAAATCAACTAATGTTTTTAATTCTGCAAAGTTGTCATTACCATTTTGTCTACTTGGAGGATATAAACATTCAAAGTCAGAAGCATAATAATTTTGTTCTGTCTTACCACTAGAAGAAGTCCAAGAATTAAAAGCACCTGCTGTTGTGTCAGAGTTGGCTGATACTTCATAAGCTAAACACTTATCGAATAAGTTATATCCATAAGAACGATAACTATATCTATCTAAGTTGAAATCATACAGTCCAACAAATTCATCATTTATATATAAAAGCATAGGAAAGCCTTCGATAGCCTGTCTAACCTTATCATTCTTTAATTGGGCAGGATTCTTTTCTACATATAAGTTGTCATTAACAAACATAGCAGACCCTGTATTCATAACATTAGAAGATTCCATTTGATTACATTTTAAACAGAATAAATATTCTAAAATACCATTCTTAAAAGGAGTATAAAATACTTGGTTTCCGTCACTATCTCCTAATTCTATATTAAAATTCTTATTAGCATATTGAATAGAAGAAGTCCCTTGCCAATACATTTTACATCTAGGATATTCAAAAGATGACCCATATAAATCAGCATTAGGTGAAACATATTTTATTCTAACTTCTTTTTTATTTGTTAAAGTCATATTGCTTATATCTCCATAAATGTACATACAAGGCATATAAGCATCGTTATAGTTTTTGTTATATTCTTCTTCTTGCTCTTCTATTTTCATATCTGCTATTCTATTTTGAAGAACCTCTTCGTCTGATAATTCTCTTTCATACATCATTATTCTTTTTATTTTGCAAGAGCCAAAATTACTTGTCCCTTTTTCACTGTTTAAATATATTTTTTCTTCGTGTTTAATTTGTTCATATATTATTTGGCTACCAGAAGATGAATCTGATAACTGGAATGGGTCACAACATACTCCGTTGATGAATACCTTACCAAATTTAGAAACCCTATCAATCATAAAAGTAATCTGTATATCTTCTCCTTGCCCTATATCTAATTCTGTCTTATGAGATACAGTAGCCAAATTAGCCTTATAAGGATTAACATATAGCCCCGGATAAGGAGCAGAAAGACTTGTGCAGTCTATAACTCTAGCTAAAGGATTACCTATATCCTCTACGCTAAACACCATGTCTAAAGTGAATCCTCTAGTTACATTATCACTAAAAGGAGTCATATCAATCTCTACATATGTGTTACCATTTAATACTAATTCTCCGTCTATCCAACCGTTAGTACCATAATTTGAATTATATAATCTTCCTATATATCCATTTATATCGTCTACCCAATACCCTCTGTCAACATCTGAATTAGTTCTATTTTTCGCATTGAAAGAAGCTATTAGACCTGTACTAACATATTCCATAGCTTGATAACTAGAAGCAACTAATTCAAAAGGCAAATCTAATGTGGCAGTTTTACTCTTATCAGAGTTATAAGCTTCTATTCTTAAAGTATGTTTTCCTAACTCAAATTCAGGAGTAAAAGTCCAATAGTAGTTTCCGGGTTGTTGAGATAATGTCTTAATAGGTTTTTCAAAATCATCAACATACATATTAATAGTATAATAATCTGTGTTTGCTATAGAGACTCTGTAATTAATATTCATAGGCTGACCCTTTTCATATTGTTTAGTTGTGTCAAATGTTGAGGTTATAAATAATTGTTCTGTAGCAACAATTATAACATTAAATACTTGTGAAGGAGTAGAATAAACATCAGCAGTTGCATATATTTCAACTTTATGAACCCCTACTGTTAACCCCTTAATCTCATAAGAGTTGTACCCTTTATTGGATTTAACTGTATATTCTGTTCCATCAATAGTAATAATCGTATTTATATCAGTTTGTAAATCACAGTCTATATTGTAAGTTAATAATATTCTATCTTTAAGAGTATAATCTATATCTGTATTCATCGTTACAGTTAGTTTAATACCACCACAAACAATATCCCATGTTAATTGATTAGACATAAGTTGTCCTCTATCTTTTACATAAATAGAAAGTCTTTTTTTACCACTCCCTAAAGCAGGTATTTTAATAGTATTGTTACCTTGAGAAATTGTCTGTATAGATGTTTCTACATTATTAATTAAAACATATAAAGTACCTTCTCCTAAATTGGGAGACGTAAAATAAATAGGAATTGTAAAGTCTTTATCTCCGTCAATAGAAGTTTCGTTCCAGTCGGTGCTTATAGTAGGCATTGTGCCTCCGCCACCCCCACCACCAGGGTGATTTTTGATATGGTCAGTAAGAGTAGAATTAACGGCGTCTATAATCCCTCTATTAACTTCTATTTGCCCCTTAGCGTCTCCTAATTCTCTTAAAGCACCTTCTACATTATCAGATTCAAAATTTCCTTCTGCATCTAAAATAGCCACCTCCAACGCATCGGAGGTAGCTATTCTTTTATATTTCTCTGTTTCTTTATTATATTTTCTTATTGTAGGCATTTAATCACCTCTTATTTATTTCTGTCTGAATAATTAACAGTAAGTGTATCAAATAAAACTCTTTCATTCTTAGTAGGGTCAAAATCATTTACTGTAATTTTTTCTTCTAAATCTTTAGTAAGTACATCTTTAATATAATACATATTAAATGTGACTTTATCATATCCAAAGTCCGCCATAATGTATGTTGGTTGTACTGGCAAAGCACCTGTATAAGCGTACCACCAAGGCTGACCATTACCATTATCATGTATAGAACTTGGATTTTCAGTTTTTAATAAATTTTGTCCACTAGGTAAATTAATAGCTTTTTCCTTACCTTTTTGCTTATAACCTGTCGCTTGACACATTATGTAATATGTTCCATCAGCCTTATTAGCTGTTCTTGTTATATTTTCATCTACTATTTTTAATTGAGTAGAACCAGTAGATACAACATCTACATAATTGTTATATGGTGCAAGTGTGAACTTTCTAGTAGAAGAATCATATGTCGCTCCCTTATATCCTGTGTATAGTGGAATACTTCTACTATATGTATGGTTGTGCATTATATTGTTTTTATGAACGTTACTTCATAAATCGAGAATTTCTCTCGCCCTAACTTTCATTAGGATATTAGACTATTTCTTCACCCTATATAGGGGCAAACCTTATCCGACATACTTTGTCGTACTCTCTTGCGAGATAGTCTTTGAAGTTTATTCTTATTCTTTTATTTTAAGCTCATTTTTTAATATTTTTTCAATATCATTAAATTCCAAATAAGAAATTCTTATTATTTTAATATTGTTGTCTACACAGAATTTGGTTTTAACTGTGTCTCTTATTTTTCTATCTATAAATGTTTCATAGCCTCCAAAATGCTTTATTATTTTATAATGTTGTATTCCGTCATATTCAATACAACAATTATAATCAGGCAAATAAAAATCAAAAGGCAAACATTTATAGAATTTACAATTATCAAATTTATATTGAGGAATATATTTAATATTATATTTTTTTAATATTTTTCTTATATTCTTTTCTCCTTTGCTTTCATTACAAACAGGGCATCCACTATTATTATTAACTACATTATCGTAGGTGGCGTTAAATATATGTCCTTTTTCACATTGTAAAACAATTTTTTCTTGATTATTTTTATATTTAGATAATAAATGAAATCCTTTTTTTTGAAGATTTGTAATCACATCTTTTACATCGTTAGTCATATTCTCAATCATACATTGTTTGCATCCACTCCCTTTTATAAAACTATCTAAACGAATCTCGTGATAGTGACCATTAGGGCATTGCAATTTTAATTTAGTTTTTTTATTTTTATATGGCTCTAACAACTTATACCCTCTTTTTTCTACCAAAGATTGTATATATTCTTGAGAATGTTTTTTATTAGAATATTTTGATTTTGATGCTGATTTATTTGTATTGATGTATCTTCTTTCAAAAGTGTATAGTGTTACTTGTTCGATATTTCCTTTTTCGTTTTTAAATTTAATTATATCTCGCATATTTAAATTTTTCTTTTCATTTAAAAGTATCAAGTTGTTATTTTTACAAATATTTTTAATTTGAGAATATGTATATTTATATTGTTTATTTAAGGAACAAATCGAACATCTTTGTCCTTTCTTAAAATTATTAAAAGACATTTCAAAAATATGTCCTTCTGGGCATTTGATTTTCATTTTTTTATGTATATTGATATATTCATTATCTAATAATATATAACCATGAGAATTTATATATTCTTTTACGTTATTATAATTTAATTTTTTTCCTATTTTACTCACCTCGTAAAATTATTCGAGCTTAAATAAATAAATTTAGAATCTTACCTGCATGAACATCCATTTTGATATAACTTACTTATTATCATTATATCCAAGTACTTAGGGTTTAACCATATACTTATCCTTACGTTTTTTCTACTTTCGTACCTTCATAACCTCTTTTCAGGGTTATTGTGGTGTAAGGCTTTAGGAATTACCTGCAATTAAATTTGTAATTTTTGAAACCGATTGCTCGATAACTAGGGCAGCATTACCCGCATAATACAAAATCCACTTTATGTTTTTCTATATAAGGAATCCATTGTTGTAATCTCTTAGTTCTAACTATCGTAAAAGGACTTAAATGACAGGTAACAACTACCCATCTAGGTTTAGTCGCCCTTGCTTCGACCTTAGTTAAATCAGCATCTAAGAATTCTATTTGTTTTCTTAAAAATTCATCTGTATTTACTTCTGGGTACATATATTCAGTATTAGAATTAATCACTACAAAATGTACAAACCCAACATCAAAACTATAACTAGAAACCATTGGAACCGCTCTTTCCCCTTCTACATGAGGTTCATAAGCATTTAATAATGGTTGATTTTCAAAAGTGCCATAATATTCAAAAGCTGTACCAAATTTCTTGTCTATTAAGTCGTTATTCGTTATCTTCACATAGACTCGCTACATCTATGCAGTTCTCTTATAAACTTCCTATACTTTCATATAGGTCGAGACTATATCTTCATCTCCTAAGAGATGTTTACCACTTCCGTTTAAGGGATTCTCACCCACTCCAATCGCTTGAGCCGTACTCCTATTGATGTATTTCAACATCCGAAGGGATAGTCGTTGAAGGTTTTTCTATAAATAGGTTTGATATTAATATATCTTTTATATTTTTAAACTCCCAATAAGGAATTCTTATCAATTTAATATTATTATTTTTACAATATTTATTTTTAATTTCATCATGTTTTTTTATAATTTTAAAGTCTTTATCTGTTAATTTAAAAGTCCTGCTTATTTCAAAATGTTGCTCTCCGTCATATTCAATACAACAATTATAATCAGGCAAATAAAAATCAAAAGGTAAATATCTTTTATCTTTACAATCTTTAAATATTTTTTCTCTTTCAAAATTTATCTTAAAAGAATTTAAAATATTTGTTATCTCTTGAGAGCCTGTAGAAGAATTACAAATCGGACATCTTCTACCACTATAAAACTTTGCATACGAAATTAAAAATATATGCCCTTCAGGACACATTACTTTCATTTTTTCATGAGCATTTATATATTCTTTAGACAGTAATTTAAATCCATATTTTTTAAAATAATTAAATACTTCCGAATATGTTAATTTTCTATATTTATAACAAGTAGAGCATCTTCTTCCTTTTTTAAAATTCGCCCATGAAATAAAGGAAATATGTCCTTTATTACATCTCATTTTCATAGGAGTATAATTATTAATATATTTTGTCTCTAATAATTCATACTCTTCATTCTCTATATATTTTTTAACTTCTTTAAATTGTAGCTCTTTTTTCTTTTCTTTTTTACATTCTGCACATCTTAAACCATGTTTAAAATTCCCAGCAGATACTTCCCAACGATGCCCTTTGGGGCAAATTGTTTTTAACTTTGTTTTCATACCAAAATACTCGTGCTTAGAAGTCAATAATTTATACCCTTCATTTTCTATATATTCTTTTATTTCTTCATAATTTATTCTATTCATTTTATCACCTCTTTTCTATTATATCCGTTTTAATATTGTTGTTAACCTATTTATAAAAACTTCCCTGCTGATTGTCTAATCTTATTAATTTTCAAACATTCACGCTTAGGATTTAACCTTACGTTGTAGTTTAATAAGCTCTAAAGAGTTTCCAGCAATTCAATAAATTTTTCATTATATATCGCTATATAAAGGTGGCTGAAACAACCACAATTAAGTATATGTGGCATAGTTTTAAGATTATTTTCATGATATTTATAATAGTATCGCCATTCCTGTGGTCTGTTTGCATTTTGTGAAATATCGCCTGTATTTAAATGACAATCAAAATTAGGAGTGCTATTTGAATATTCATAATGCTCAATAGCATCACGGGCTGTTCTTACTGCATTATATTCATATTCTGTAAATCCCTGTTCATCAGTAGTCCATAGCATCTTTAAGCTATTAGATTGGTTATATTGTTTTATTTCAAATGTTTCTATGTCTGTAAGCATACCTTCTACGCCTAGTTGATATTCGTAAGTTCCATAAGTTAAATCATGTATAATTACTCTATGAATATTAACTACTTGGTCATAAAGATTTACAATATCTTTAGTTGTTTTTTTCTTTATCCACTTTGTTTCTCCTTGTTTTCTGTATTTAATAATTCCATCGTAATCTGTTACTGGAGTTTCAAAAGTGAAAGTTCTTGAAGTATCACCATTCTCCCCATAACACATATTGACCATTGAAGGACTATATTTATTAAATTGTATTGTTTCTGCACTTGAGTTCCAATATCCGTCCGCTAAACTTCTTGGTCTAAATTTTTCAACTTCACAAGTTTGATAATCTATAATACTTGCATCGTCTCTATTATTTTTACCATTATTAAAATTCATTCTTCTTAAAGAACAATATCTACTCATTCCCATATTATAATATCCGCCTTCATATACTGCGATAGTGTGAGAATCTTCTGCTCCGCCACCACCAAGCATATCAACCCATCTTTGGTCAGTAGATGTTATTGCTCCTAATTCATTTTTTATATATTTAACTGGCGTTGCCTCGGGTTCTTTTTCTCCTACACATAAATATATTGTGAATCCATTTTCCGAAAAAGATATATTCCATTCTTGGTCATACTCTGTTATTTTACATCTAACTATATCACTATTTATATTATAAAGTGCATTACCCCTAATTAAAAAAGAATGTCCGGCAGGGACTATTCCTCTTAAAGCTAAAGAACTCCAACTTCCACCATTAGGTTTATACCAAAGATATAAACCATTTAAATTTATATCAACGGTATTACAATTATATAACTCAACAAAATTATGACTTACTGCTGTTTCTTTTGTGGTTAATGAACCACCGCCGTATATTTGTTGAATAACTAAGCCACTATTGTTTTCCGAATCTATTTTATTACTTGGAACTATTTTTAAAGGGGATTCTAAATTCTGTCCTTCTGTATAAGGAGTGCTAGTATAAGCTTCTATAGGAAAAATATGCATTTTACCATTTCCATCTAATGTTAATCTAAATTCTTTCTTCCCGTCAGAAGATAATAAGTTTAAATATTGATTAGAAGTATCTCCTAATAATGCTTTTTTTAAAGTTTCTATACTAGCTATTTTATTTTCAAATCCACTATCTAAATTTGTTCCCAACAATAAATAGTCTGTGTCATTAATGACAATAGTTTTATTAAGTTCATTAAATTTAGTCATCTTATCACCTCTAATTTATTTCTAAGAAAGTATTATTTGCTAATTCTAAGAATGTTCCATCTGCTAATTGTAAATATTTTTTACTCGAAGAATCTCCTGAAGATAGTTCTAAAAATGTTCCGTCTGCTAATTGTAAATTTGTTCCATCTGCTAATTGTAAATAGTCTCCTGTTGTTGGAGAAATTATTCCTGAGCCAACTTTCTCTTCTAAAACTAATATTCTTTTTTGAAGATTTCTAACTGTTTCTAAAAGCTCTTTAATTATTCCTTCGTGAGCAGATTGATTCCCTAAAGTATCTACTGTTCCTGTATCAATCCAATAAAGGTCTTTATTCTCCGGAATAGTATCACTTTCTATAAAAACTTCTGCAATACTACCTCGTGCTGCTTCTTTCCATACTGGTTTATCTTCTATATTTTCACAAGCATTATAATACTTTGTTTTTTCCTTAAAACAATAAACTTCAAATCCGGGAGGATATAAGATATTATTTTTGTTCTCTATAAGGTCTGCATAACTATCACATAACTGTCTCGAGTCTAAATATAACCTTGAAGACAAATCAAAATTGCTACCAATAATCATTTATATCTCTCCTTTCTAAAAGCTAAATGTATATTTTATTTGAGATACACTTGCTTTATTTTTTATTTTATAAACATAATAAGGAATACTATTAATATTCATCTTTTCTTTATTAAAGTCGTTTAAATATTCAAACCCATTTCCATCTTTTATACTTTTTAATTCTCCATAAGCCTTGGGATAAGCATAAAAAACTTTCATGTCATTATATGTTAAAGTTAATGTTTTGTTGTTTTTTAATTCAACTAATTTAACTTCATTTTTTATATCTGCTTCTGTTAGTGAGTTGGTAAATGTTCCATAATAAAAAGGATAAACAAATGTAAAAGTAATACTAGAACTTCTTACATTATTTTTACTATCAGTCACCGATAGTGTAAAGGTCTTTGTGTCTGAAATTGTCTTATTGTATGTATAACTTGTATCGCTAGTCTCAACAGTACAATCGGTTAGACTAATTGATTTTGGAATCATACTTGTACTCCATGTAAACTTGCAACTATTTATAGTTTCTATATTTTTTTCATATACTGTTTTAGATAAATTACTCTTAAAGGAAGTAATAGATATCGGTTTGAATGTTAAATCTGCGACTTTTTGACTTAAAGAATATATTCCTTCTTCTATTTTATTCATTCTTACAGACGAAATTATCTCTTTTGGTTTCCAAAACGTTTTAACATATACACCGTTTTCATCAAAAATTGTAACCTTCTCTAGTGTATCTCCTATGTACGCTACATCTACGCTAGATATGTCTACTTGTCCTGCTCCTGATTCGTCTTCGTCAAATAATGGTTCTAAAACATGAAATTGATTATAGATAGGAGGTATAGTAATAAATCCATTGCTTCCGTCATATAAGTCTATTTGAAAAACGTATGTACCAACCTCTGCTCTTTCATCTATTAAGTCTTCTGTGACAGAAAATTTTGCATATCCGTTTTCTACTTCTCTTTTTTCTGTAAAAAATTTTGTTCCATCGGGTTTTATAACTCTGAATCTAGCATATTTAGCGTTATAACTAATTATATAATTGATTTCATCTTCAAATTTAAAACAAGCATTTTTAATTTCAAAATAATAATCTACATTTTTATTTTTTCTGTATAAATAAATGTTTTTATCCATACTAGCTTTATTACCATTAACTGTTATTGTATAATTATAAAAAATAGCCATACAATATCACCTATTCTGTCGCTTCATTATCTTCAAAGATAGGTGCAAGTACACAAAATTGTTCTATAACAGGAGGTATTGTTACCCTACCTTTATTTGTAGCGTTATCATATAAATCTATTTGAAAAGTATATTTGCCTATTTCAGATATCTCATCCATAAAACTATCATCTATTTCTAATTTTACTTTCCCATTTTCAATAGGAATATTTTTTATTCTTTTCTTTACTCCGTTAGGCTTTAATATTTTTATATCTGCCGTAGAAGCATTTAAGCTTTCTACCATATCTACTGCATTAATAAATTTAAAGGGAGCATTTTGTATCTTAAAATAATAAGTTATATTTTTATTATTTTTG
>OASV01000081.1_pt1 | contig 68682 bp, 66 predicted proteins | sample 1494921 | NCBI WGS metagenome assembly OASV01 (sample SAMEA2579918, study PRJEB22360) | human gut metagenome
TGCATGAACCCCTGATGGCTATGATCCCCCTTGACCACCCGCTGGCCTCGCGTCCGGCGGTATCGCTGGCAGAGCTGGCAAAAGAACCCTTTGTCTTTTTTGATCCTCAGGTCGGAACGGGCCTGTATGACGACATTCTGGGACTGATGCGTCGCTACGATCTTGCTCCGGTTATCACCCAGGAGGTGGGCGAGGCGATGACCATTATTGGGCTGGTCGCCGCCGGACTGGGGGTCTCTATTCTTCCGGCCTCCTTTAAACGGGTACAACTGCGCGAAATGCGCTGGGTTCCCATCGCCGAAGAGGATGCCGTTTCCGAGATGTGGCTGGTCTGGTCAAAACATCGTGAACAGAGCCACGCCGCGCAGCGCTTCAAACAGCAGTTAATCAGTGCTTCAGGTGGGCAAAACCGGTAGGGAAAAGGGATAAAAATGTGCGGTAAATCACAGAGCTAAGTAAATATTTGACGACAGCTATGGAAGTGCTTCACCATAGCCCAAAGTTTATTTCGAAGCTCGAAAATAAGGGAGTACGAGGTGGTTGCTGATAGTCAGCCAGGGCACATTGATCAGATTAAGCAGACCAACGCTGGCGCGGTATACCGCCTGATTGATCAGCTTGGTCCGGTTTCGCGTATCGATCTTTCGCGCCTGGCACAGCTGGCACCTGCCAGTATCACCAAGATTGTCCGTGAAATGCTGGAAGCGCACCTGGTCCAGGAGACGGAAATTCAGGAGCCGGGCAGCCGTGGCCGTCCGGCGGTCGGGCTGGTGGTTGAGACGGAAGCATGGCATTACCTGTCACTGCGCATCAGTCGCGGGGAGATCTTCCTCGCGCTGCGCGATCTGAGCAGCAAACTGGTGGTGGAGGATCGGCTTGAGCTGCCGCTCAACGCGGAACAATCGCTCCTCGATGCCATTGTCTCCCATATCGATAACTTCTTTATCCGCCATCAGCAGCGGCTGGAACGCTTAACGGCAATCGCCATCACCATGCCGGGCATTATTGATACCGAAAACGGCATCGTGCACCGCATGCCGTTTTACGACGATGTTAAAGAGATGCCGCTGGGAGAGGTGCTGAAAAACCATACCGGCGTGCCGGTCTATATTCAGCATGACATCAGTGCCTGGACCATGGCGGAGGCCCTGTTTGGCGCGTCGCGCGGTGCGCGAGATGTGATTCAGGTGGTGATCGACCATAACGTTGGGGCGGGTGTCATCACCGACGGGCGTCTTCTTCACGCCGGGAGCAGTAGCCTGGTGGAAATCGGGCACACTCAGGTCGACCCGTACGGGAAGCGCTGCTACTGCGGGAACCATGGCTGCCTGGAGACTATTGCCAGTGTAGAAAGCGTGCTGGAGCTGGCGCAGGTCAGGCTCAGCCAGTCCATGAGCTCCTCGCTGCACGGCCAACCCTTAACGGTCGATTCCCTCTGCGCCGCCGCGCGTCAGGGAGATTTGCTGGCGAAGGATATTATTACCGGGGTGGGGATTAACGTTGGCCGCATCCTGGCGATTATGGTGAACCTCTTTAACCCGCAAAAAATCCTGATTGGCTCCCCGCTCAGCCAGGCGGCGGAGATCCTCTTTCCGGCGATCTCGGCCTGTATCCATCAGCAGTCGCTTCCCGCCTACAGCAAGAATATTGCGGTGGAAAGCACCCAATTCTCTAACCAGGGCACCATGGCAGGTGCGGCGCTGGTCAAAGATGCCATGTATAACGGCTCGCTGCTTATCCGCCTGTTACAGGGTTAACTCTTTTCCGCAGATGTACGAAAAATTGCGCTATCTCAAGCCGGGTAGCGCACGCATCCCGTAGACTTCCTCCACTGAATTATTTACCTGGTTTATATTTTCGAAGCATACCCAAGAGGTGGAGTGAGTCATGCTTAAGCGTTTCTTTGTTACTGGTACAGATACCTCTGTCGGCAAGACCGTCGTATCCCGCGCATTGCTGCAGGCGCTTGCAGCAAGCGGTAAACGCGTGGCAGGGTACAAACCGGTCGCAAAAGGGAGTAAAGAGACGCCAGAGGGATTGCGTAATAAAGACGCCCTGGTGCTGCAAAGCGTCTCGTCGCTGGAACTGCCTTATCAGGCGGTCAATCCCATTGCCTTAAGCGAAGAGGAGAGCAGCGTGGCGCACAGCGGTCTGATTAATTATCCCCTGCTGTCCGATGGGCTGGCGAACCTGAGCGAGAAGGTTGATCACGTGGTGGTCGAAGGGACGGGCGGCTGGCGCAGCCTGATGAATGATTTGCGTCCGCTCTCTGAGTGGGTCGTCCAGGAACAGCTTCCGGTGGTGATGGTGGTGGGTATCCAGGAAGGGTGCATCAACCATGCGCTACTGACAGCGCAGGCGATTGCCAATGACGGCCTGCCGCTGGTGGGCTGGGTGGCAAACCGTATCAACCCGGGCCTGGCGCACTACGCGGAGATCATCGACGTGCTGAGCGCCAAACTGCCTGGGCCGCTGGTGGGTGAGCTGCCTTATCTGCCTCGTGCCGAGCAGCGCGAGTTAGCGCAGTACATCGATCTCTCTGCCCTCGGCGGCGTGTTGGCCGTAGATCGAGTCGTGGCGTAACGTCCGCGACAGCACGGACGCCACCACACAGGCGACCAGTAAACCGGGCAGTAAAACATACTGTCCGGTCATTTCACAGACCATCAGCGCCGACATAATGGGCGCATGCGTGGTCGCAGCAAGTAGCGTTGCCATTCCCGCCAGTCCCAGCAATATTGCCGTCTCTGAACCCGGTAACCACAGCGCGAAAAGCTGCGCAAACAGCATCCCCGTCGCCATGCCGACAAACAGCGTGGGCGTAAACACGCCGCCTGGCGCACCCGAACCGCTGCTGGCCAGTACCGCCAGCAATTTACAGATAAACACTCCGGCAATCACCGACAGCAGCGGCGGGGCGAGCAGAAAAGCCTGAACCACGCTGTAGCCATTCCCCCATACCTTCGGCGTAATGAGGGACAGCAGCCCGACGATCAACCCCCCCAGCGCCAGCTGCCACGGCGGCGAAAGTTTGAGACGCAGAAACAGTCCGTGGCTAAACGTCATCAGCCACCTCAACAGGGGGCCGCAAAGACCCGCCAGCAGACCCATGGCGACCAGCAGGGCATAATCTGTCGCGGTCAGTATGCCGCTCAGATGGACTTCATAGAGCGTGCTGGCGCCGGGTGCCAGCACGCGGGTGGTCAGAAGCGCCACCACCGCCGCAATAACCACGGGGCCGAGTGAGGCCAGCATGAGCGTGCCAAACAGAATCTCTGCAATAAACAGGCTTCCGGCTAAGGGGGCATGATAAGCGCTGGACATCCCGGCCGCGGCACCACAGGCGATCCAGAGCTTCCATTCGGATTTGGGCGTAAAACGGCGAGCGAAAAAGGAGGCGGCGAGAGCGGCAAGTAGGATCATGGCCCCTTCGCGCCCGATGGCGCTTCCGCTGGCGACGACCAGCAGCGACGCCAGGGATTTTACAAGGCTGGCACCGTAATCAAACTGGCCGTCCCCGGTCTCCAGCGCCTCCATGTAATCGGTTGGTGCGTGAGGGCGCTGGGCGGTCAGTCGTTGCCATCCCCAGAGCAGTACCCCGGCGGCCAGCCCACCCAGCGCAGGCGTCAGCGCGCGCCGCCAGGACGAGAGCGATGCGGCGGCATTCACCAGGCTACCGCTGTCGTTGCTGAGAAGCAGAACCCTTCTGCGCCATCGGGAGCCCCACCCACCCCAGCAGGTACATGCTGTGACGAAACACCGCAACGGCCAGCGCCGCCAGCACGCCGGTGACGGTGGCAATCAACAGTCGGCGAAACATCGCCCGGATGTCGGGGTAAGCATGAAGACGTTGCATGGGTCGCGATTACAGGGGAACGATACAATATTGTGGCGGGAAATCGCGGGGTTAGCAAAAGGTATGCGTGCGAAAGCGCCGGGCGAGGCCCGGCCAGAAGGGTTAACTGTCGCTATGAATATTCAGTGCCCGACGCGTACGCCCGGAACTCAGGTACTCGGCAATATAGTCCTGCGAAATCTCGCCGTTGTAACGCCCGTCCTCATCCACGATCGGCATCCAGCTGGTATTGCTTTCATACAGACGTGACAACACGACGCGCAGGTTGTCTTCCGCCTTGCCGGTCATGCGGAACGGATGCAGGATGTCGGCACAGGTACCGCTGGCGTTGCGCGCTTCGCGACGTTTCACAAAGCCGAGCGGTTTTCCGTGCTCGTCGACCACGGTAATTGCGCGAATGTCATTGTCGTCCATCGTGGCAAAGGCTTCAGGAAGCGGCGTAGAGCTCCGCGCCGTAATGGTCGGCTGCTGGTCGGTGACGTCGCCTGCGGAGACCAGCAGCAGCCGCTTCAGCGTCCTGTCCTGACCAACAAACGAGCCGACAAATTCATTGGCCGGTTTTGCCAGCAGTTCATCCGGGCTGGCGCACTGCACGATTTTCCCCTGACGGAAGACTGCGATTCGGTCGCCGAGCTTCAGGGCTTCATCAATATCGTGGCTGACCAGCATCACCGTTTTCTTCAGCTTGCGCTGCATCTCCAGGAACTGGTTCTGGATCACCTCGCGGTTGATTGGGTCCACCGCGCCGAACGGTTCATCCATCAGCAGTACCGGAGGATCCGCCGCCAGGGCGCGGATGACGCCGATACGCTGCTGCTGGCCGCCGGACATCTCGCGCGGATAGCGGCTAAGAAACTTACGCGGATCCATTGCCACCATATCCATCAGCTCTTCGGCGCGGGTTTTGCAGCGCGCTTTATCCCAGCCCAGCATGCGCGGTACAACGGTGATGTTCTCTTCGATAGTCATGTTCGGGAACAGGCCAATCTGCTGGATCACGTAGCCAATATTGCGGCGCAGGGTCACCGTGTCCATCCCGCTGGTGTCTTCACCGTTAATGAGGATTGTTCCGCTGCTGGGTGTGATAAGGCGGTTAATCATCTTCAGGGTCGTGGTTTTCCCACAGCCGGAAGGGCCGAGCAGGACACACATTTCCCCTTCGGGGACGTTCAGGTTGACGTTATCGACGGCCTTAAAGGTCTGGCCATGCTTCTGTGAAAAGTGTTTGGTGAGGTTTTCCAGTTTTATCATTATCGAATCCCCTTTGGAGTCAGAACCACCTGCAAACGGTGCAGCAGCCAGTCGAGCACAATAGCTAAAAGACAAATCATCAGCGCGCCCGCAATCAACATGCGAATATCACTTCCGCCAATACCGTTGAGCAGCAGCAGGCCCAGGCCACCCGCGCCGATTACCGCGGCAATCGCCATCACGCCAATATTCATGACGACGGCGGTACGGATCCCACCGAAAATTACCGGCAGCGCCATCGGGATTTCCACCCAGCGCAGACGCTGCCAGAAGGTCATGCCGATGCCCCGTCCGGCTTCACGCAGCCCCGGCGGCAGGCTGTCGAGCGCCGTATGGGTGTTACGTACAATCGGCAGCAGCGAGTAGAGGAACACCGCCGTAATCGCGGGCAGGGCGCCGATACCCTGACCGATCAGCGAAAAGAGCGGGATCATCAGACCAAACAGGGCGATGGACGGAATGGTCAGCACGATGGTAGCGATGCCCAGTACTGGCGTTGCCAGCCATTTATGACGGACAATCAGAACGCCCAGCGGGACGCCGATGAGGATGGCTAAACCCACGGCCAGCGCCACCAGCCACAGGTGCTGCAGCGTCAGGGTTAACAGATAGTCCCAGTTATCCAGGATGTAGTGAACGGTATCCATAGCGCCTCCTACAGCAACTGTTTGCTACGCAGGAAATCACGGGCGACCTGCTGCGGTGACTGATGGTCGATATCCACCTTCTTGTTCAGGTCGGTGATAACGTCGTTGTTGAGCTGGGCGGAGAGGGTATTGAGCGCCTCTTCCAGACCCGGATTAGCCTCCAGCGTGTCTTTACGCACCACCGGAGTGACCGCATAGCTCGGGAAGAAGCCTTTATCATCTTCCAGCACCTTCAGGTCAAAGCCCTTCACGCGCCCGTCGGTGGTGTAAATCAGACCGGCGTCGACAAAGCCGTCGCGCACCGCGTTATAGACCAGTCCCGGGTCCATCTGACGGATCTGCGGGCGGTCCAGCGTCATGTTATAGGCGGCCTGCAGCGGCTTCATGCCGTCGCTGCGCCCGGCAAATTCCAGGTCCAGGCCCAGCAGCCAGTTTTTGTCCGGGTTGGTTTGACGGATCTGCTCAATCTTCGCCACCATCTCTGACATGGTGTTGATGTGTTCCGCCTCGGCGCGCTTGCGCTGCATGGCGAAAGCATAGGTATTGTTCATGTCAGCGGGCTTAAGCCATACCAGACCGTGCTTTGCGTCCAGGCGTTTCACCGTCTCGTAAGACTCCTGCGGCGACATGCGTTTGTTGATGTGGTTAAAGATGATTAATGACGTGCCGGTGTACTCCCAGGTCATATCGATCTGTTTGTTGATCATCGCGTTACGGGAAATCACCGTGGCGATATTGGTTTGCGGCTGTACATGGAATCCTTTCTTCTGTAAATACTGCACGGTCATTGCCGAGAGAATATGCTGCTCGGTAAAGCTTTTGGTTGCCAGGATCAGCGAGGCTGCCATTGCCTGGCTGGTGAAGAGCGCCGCGGCGCACAGCGCCGTCAGGCCGGAAAACAGTCTCATAAAAGCTCCTTGTTATTGTTATTGAGCGAGATGGGGGCTCATCACGCGACCCAGCGCCGCCAGCAGGGTGTCGAGGATCAGGGCGAACAGGGCGGTGGCCGCCGCGCCGAGGATCAGGGTCGGAAAATCGTTCAGGTAGATGCCGGGGAAAATCAGCTCACCGTAGCTGCTGGCACCAATCAGGAAGGCCAGCGGCGCGGTACCGACGTTGATGGCGGTGGCGATGCGGATCCCGGAGAGCATGACGGGCCAGGCGTTGGGCAATTCAACCTGAAGCAGACGCTGCCATTTGGTCATCCCGATCCCGTTTGCGGCTTCAAGTAACGATGCCGGAACGGAACACAGTCCCGCGTAGGTATTGCGCACAATGGGCAGCAGCGAAGCAAGAAACAGCGCGATGATGGCGGGCGTATCGCCGATGCCAATCACCACCATCGCCAGGGCCAGCACGGCCAGCGGTGGCAGCGTGTTACCCACGTTGAAAATTTGCATCACATATTCGGCGATACCCCGCGCGGCCGGGCGGCTCAGCAGGATACCGGCCGGAATACCGACCAGCAGGGCAAAAAACATCGACGAGAAAACCAATATCATGTGCTGTTGCCCGAGATAAATCAGGTCAACCTGACGCGCCTTGATTGTCTCAAGTCCGATCCCCCAGATGAGAAGGGCAAGAACCACGATAATCGCGCCAACAAACAGCAGCGAACGTTTGAGTAATGGGTGCATTGCGGTGTGTCTCCCTGTGCGCATGCGTTATAGCAACCACCGGTTGCCTGTTGTTATGCCATGTTTCGGCAGGGGTAATTGACCTATAGCAAGCGTTTGGGAAGGGTTCCAGCGAAGGGGGAAAATCAGTAACCCTATGAAAAGCGTGACAACCTTAAGTCAGGCCCTATGGCGTAAGGGCTGAATATGGCGCAGGCAGAATAGTCCTAAAGCGCAGCCCATAAAGTGACAGGGTCACGTATCACGATGTTCCTGTCACCCTGCCTGAGAGCTTTATCTGCTGAGTAGGGGGCGTACACGGCGAACACGCACTGAGATACTGATAATCGATACGGTCGCGACAACGGAGAGCATCAACCCGAGCGCCAGCATGGCGTTGAAGCCAACCCATCTGAAGAGCAGTAACCCGGCGATACCCCCGGTAATGAACGAGAAAAGGGTGGTTAAGTGGGTTTTCAACTGACTTTTTTGTGCCGCGGTATCTTTGGAGTAATCCCTGCGAAGCATGGCAACCGTGACGGAGGCCAGGGAAATTCCCGCGTCCGTCAGCGTGCCGGTAATGTGCGTCGATCTCACCCGTCCGCCGGAAAGCTGTGTGGAGGTTGAATTATGAATGCCCATCAGACAGCACAGGAAAATAATAATCTCGCGGTTGCTGGTGAGCGCATGGAAATACATCTCGTAGAGAGATACGCCGGTTAATAATATCCCTTCGACAAAAAGGATTTGGCAAAAAACCAGCCTGACATTATGGATAATGCCCCATATCACGATAAGACGCGCAAGGATTGCACCCGCCACAAAGGAGAGAATAATCGAGCCAAAGAAAATGATATCGCTCAGATCGGTGGAGGAGACTTCGCTGGATAATTGTGAGGTGTTGCCGGTCATATGAGAGGGGAAAAAGCCAAAGGCCCCAAGGGCGATGGCGTTGAGTAAACCTGCTGAGGTCGCCAGCCAGAGAGCAAGCCGGCGATCCTCCTGGTGCGTTCGTTCTTTCTTGAGTTTAATCAGCAAGAATACCTCCGGGGTGAGCTTTGCCTGAATAATCAGGCTAGCAAAGCGTGTCGACGGGCTGTCCAGGATATTGCTTAATTATTATTCCCTCTGGCGACGTTGAGGGTTTAGTAATTAAATAAAATATCCTTACGAAAAGTATTCCAAACTGAAACCTCACGCTACGCCGTTATTTTCATGAGGCGCTTTCGCGGAGGCGTGAAAGCATAAACGTCAACGCAGCCGCACAAAGCAGCACTATGCCGCTCAGGGCAAACGTGCTCTGCCAGCCGAGGCGATCAAACACCATACCGCCCGCCGTTGAACCCAGTGCAATGGCGAGTTGGATCACCGCGACCATTAACCCTCCGCCCGCTTCGGCATCCTCCGGTAGCGTTCGGGCGACCCACGCCCACCAGCCCGTCGGTGCTGCCGTCGCCAGCATTCCCCACAAGCCTGACAGCAGGGCAACAATCCACACGTTATGCCCGGTCAAAATCAACGCGCCAGCGATGGCGGCCATCAGCAGTGGAATCGCTATTAACGTCAGGTAAAACGCCGCGTTCAGAACCAGAGTAACGAGAAGGGTGCCAACAAATCCGGCAATGCCGATGGCGAGCAAAATCAGCGATAGCCCGGAGGCGCTGACGTGCGTGACGGTCTCGAGAAATGGGCGCACATAGGTAAACAGCGCAAACTGTCCCATAAAGAACAGGCTGCAGGCTATCAGACCGACGGATACGACAGGCTGGCGAAATAACCGAAAGACGCCTTCACCTGACGCACCGTTTTTACGCCCGCTCATATTTGGCAGGCTAACGTACTGCCACAGGAATGCCGCGATTGCCACGGGCACCAGACAAAGGAAGGCACCGCGCCAGCCAATGGTTGCACCCAGGTAGCTGCCTAGCGGGGCGGCCACGACCGTTGCCAGCGCGTTACCACCGTTGAAAATAGCCAGCGCGCGCGTGACCTGATGATGGGGAACCAGGCGAATAGCCGTTGCCGCCGACATGGACCAGAACCCGCCGATGGCGATACCGATCAGCGCGCGACCAGTCATATACGTCTGATAGTTCTGGGCGAAGGCAATAATGAGCCCCGAGAGCGCCATCAGTATCGTCATGCCCAGCAGAAGGTGTTTACGATTCATATTCCCGGCAAGCCGGGAGAGGAAGAGGCTGGTCAGTACTGCCAGCGCGCCGGAGATAGCAATGCCCTGGCCTGCAAGCCCCTCCGTCACGCCTAAATCTGCGGCAAGTGGGGTGAGCAGGCTCACGGGCATAAATTCCGAGGCAATCAGGACGAATACGCAAAGGGTCATGGCAAAAATGCCTCCCCAGTACGCATGTTCCTCATGCTGTGAAGTGGTGTGGTTTAATGTGGACATCGTCTGATTTCGCGAAGAGAGCCGCCCGTCGAAACGGGCAGCAGGGAGGTTTATTTCAGGCTGTTTTTAAAGAATTGTTCAAACTGAGCGAATGGGATCTTCCCGGCAGCATTGTCGTAGAGATCGACATGGTTGGCGCCCGGGACAATCACCAGTTCTTTCTGCTTGCTGCCGACCGCGTTAAACGCATCTTCGGCGAAATAACGGGAGTGCGCCTTTTCGCCGGTCACGATAAGCGTCGGGATAGCGATCTCTCCGGCATAGCTCAGCAGCGGCATGTTCATGAACGAGAGCGGCATAGTTGCCGTCCATGCGCCGGTTGAGTTGACGGAACGCGCGTGGAAGCCACGCGGCATGCGGTAGTAGTCATAAAACTCTTTCAGCACCGGATTCGGGTTGGCGGGCAAGGCTTCTGGCAAAATACGTTCTGATGCGGTCACTTTGCCGTTCTCGTCAACATAAATGTCATGGCCGCCCTGTGCAAAGGTGCCGTTCCCGGCATCCTTCCAACGCTGTTCATTCAGGTACTGCAGCACAGCATGGCGATCTGCCGAAGAATAACGATCTTTGCCGTCGCCTACGCCGTGACCCATCGCCCGGCTCATGTCATACATTACGCTGGTGGCGACAGCTTTGATGCGCGTATCCATGGATGCCGCATTCAGCGCCATACCGCCCCAGCCGCAGATCCCAAGGATGCCAATGCGCTTACGGTCGACCTCTTTCTGCACGCCCAGGAAATCAACCGCGGCGCTAAAGTCTTCGGTGTTGACGTCCGGTGACGCGACGTTGCGCGGCTGACCGCCACTTTCGCCCGTCCAGGAAGGGTCGAACGCCAGGGTTACAAACCCTTTTTCCGCCAGGGTCTGCGCGTAGAGACCGCTGGACTGTTCTTTGACCGCGCCAAATGGCCCGCTGACGGCAATCGCGGCCAGCTTACGGTCGCCACGGTTTTTAGGAAGATAGAGATCGCCTACCAGGGTAATACCGTAACGGTTCTGGAAGGAGACCTTACGGTGGTCAACCCGGTCACTTTTGGCAAAGGTTTTGTCCCAGGTTGTGACCATCGAGACGGGGGCGTTAGGATTGGTGGCTTCTGCATAACTCATGGTTGTCACTCCACTTAATGATGCGCATAGCAGCATCGCAACAGACAGTTTTTGGGTGAATGTTTTCATGTATCGATACCCTGCGGTGTTGTGTTGCGGCCATTATAGTTAGCAGGATGAGTGATGATTAGAGGCCATAATCTGCTAAAATTAATATCAAATTGTTATGAATTGCGGGGCGTGATGGCGAAGCGAGAAAACTACAATGAGCTGTATCTGTTTATGCAGGTGGTGCGGGAGGGAAGTTTCACCGCGGCTGCGCAGCGGCTTGGGCTGGCGCAATCCGGGGTGAGCCGCTCGGTGCGCGAGCTGGAGGAGCGGTTGGGCGTCCAGCTTCTCGTTCGCACCACGCGTAAGCTGTCGTTAACCCACGCCGGAGAGCAGCTCTATCAGACAGCCGAATCCGCGTTCGATGCACTTGATTCGGGTCTGGCGATCCTCGCACATTATCGTCAGACACCGTCCGGCACGGTGCGCATTAACGCCAGTCAGCACGCCATCGACAAATGCCTGCTGCCAAAGCTCGCCATTTTTAAACAGCGTTACCCGGATATCAGGCTGGAACTCATAAATGAAAGCCGCTTCGTCGACATCATCACCGAGCGGTTTGATGCGGGTGTCAGGCTGGGAGCTGAGGTCAGTCAGGGAATGATTGCGGTGCGCATCACGCCCGATATGGAAATGGCCGTAGTGGCTGCACCGGGGCACTTCAGGCGTTATGGTTTTCCCCAGACGCCAGCTGATTTAGTGGCGCATCCCTGTATTGCCTATCAGTTTGCTGATGGAAGTGATTATCAGTGGGAACTGGTCGAGGACGGGAAAAAAATCACCCATCGGCCAGAAGGGCAGTGGGCATTGTCAGACAGCTATATGGAAGCCCAAGCCGCCCGTCTTGGGCTTGGGCTGGCTTATGTTCCGCTTGAGCTGGTGGCTGATGATCTTGAAAAAGGAACGCTTATCCGCGTATTGCAGCGCTATAGCCTGCGCATGGACGGGCTGTATCTTTATTATCCCCACCGCAACGTGTCGCCGGCTTTGAGGGCCGTTATTGATACGCTGAAAATGTAATTTCTGTGAACGTGTTTTTCTTCGACATGTGAACTGCAGGCCCCTGCTTGCTTAAGTCAGGAAAAAAACTTAGGCTAACGTCAAGATCTGCTTGCTCAACAAAGGCTTAAAAATGGAAAAAATAATCCCGGAATATACGGCTGTTAATTTATCCCGTTGGGCAAGAAAGGAGCATTTTGAGGTATTTCAGGGGTTTGCTCAATCGACGTTTAACCAGACTGTGTTGGTCGATATTACCGTGCTGCTAAGCCATATTAAAAACGTTGGCTGGAAGTTTTATCCGACGATTATTTTTCTCGTTGCTAAAATCGTTAACCGTCACCCAGAATTCCGTATGGCCATGAAGGACAATGAGCTTGTCATATGGAATGAAATTCATCCAAATTATACGATTTTCCATAATGAAACAGAGACCTTTTCATCATTATGGAGTCATTACGATGGCGATATACAGCACTTTCAGAAAACCTATTCTGAAGACATGGCTCGCTATGGCGATAAACTTGCGTATTGGCCAAAAGAAGAATCCAGGGAAAATATCTTTTTTATATCCGGCATTCCGTGGGTAAGTTTTACGAGCTTCAGCGTTAGCGTGGCTAATATGAAAAACTTTTTTGCCCCTATGTTTACGCTTGGAAAATATTACGAGCAAGAGGGCAGGGTATTATTACCTCTCGCCGTTCAGGTACATCATTCTGTCTGCGATGGTTTCCATGTGGCAAGGTTTTTTAATGAGTTACAAGAGGTCTGCGATGCGTTACCACAGCAGACCGGGCAACAGGAATGATGATGTGGCCATCAGGCCGCTTTAACCGCCCTGATTTTTTTACTGTCAGCTGCACCTGACTCGGTTTTATCGTCAGCAGGGGTATCAAGAGCCGGGAGCTTACTGGTTCGCAAAATATGCTGCACGGCATCTTTCTGCTCGGCGAGATACAGGCCAAGATCTTCAGCCTGCGTTTCATCCATCTGCATTCCGCTTTGCAAAAGCCAGTCGGTAAACGCCTCTGCCATATCAAGCAGTTTGTCGTGAGCGTCAGCCTCTTTCTTACTGGCAAATGTCATTTTCTCTTCACCTTTTCTTACGACAACATATTTTGTTTCAACAGCCATCATGCACCTCTCATACTGTATTTATGTACAGTATAACAGAGGCCGGAAAAAGTTGCAGCAAAATGTGCGTTACGTGTGCGCCTGCTGGGTTTCACGGCAGGCCACACTGCGCCGCCATGCGCCTGGAGCCTGGCCATATTGCCGTTTAAAACTGCGGTTGAAGGATTGCTGAGAGTCAAAACCCAACGCGATCGCCACGTTCAGAATCGGTTCGTCGCTGTGGGTTAAGCGCTCAACGGATTTTTGCAGCTTTTGCGCGCGAATGTACCCGGCGAGAGGGTAGCCCGTATGTTCTTTAAACAGTCGCTGAAGGTGCCATTTCGAATAGCCGGAGCGCCTGGCGACGGACTCAATATCCAGACGGCTATCAAGGTTGTTGTCAATCCAGTCGAGTAAATCATGCATAAATGCGCCCGTGTTCATCGGGTTACCTCCACGCAGCCTGTTAAATGGTATCTTTATCTGTTGCATTTAAAGGTGGCGCGTTTTTGCAGTAATTGCAAGTTTTATTGTTGCATTTAAATCCTTACCTGAAACGGGCCTTTTTAACATCCGAACGAATAGCACATAAAGTGCAACAATTATTCTTGCACTTAGTTAAGCGCCTTCCTACAATCGCCGCGAATAGTGTATTCGCAACTGTTACAGTTTTGTGGCGATGAACGACACAAATGGCCTTAAGCCAGCCCGGACAAAGGAAGTGGCGCGGTGCCTCCTGCCGCGTCTTGCCCGGCGGCTACAATTACCGGAATAAAAATAATGAGCCTGCAAAAAACCTGGGGAAACGAACCTCTGCATGCGCTGGGAGCGATGTTGCTCTCCCTGTTGCTTGTCGGATGTGATAACAGCGTCGCGCAAAATGCTGCACCCCCTGCGCCCGCCGTCAATGCTGCTGATGTGGTTGTGAAATCCATTAGTCAGTGGGATAGCTTTAACGGCCGGATCGAAGCCGTGGAGAGCGTTCAGCTTCGCCCCCGCGTCTCTGGCTATATCGACAAAGTGAATTTCACCGACGGCCAGGAGGTGAAGAAGGGTGAGGTGCTGTTCACGATTGATGACAGAACCTATCGTGCCGCGCTGGAGCAGGCGCAGGCGACGCTGGAGAGAGCCAAAACGCAGGCCAGCCTGGCACGAAGCGAGGCTAACCGTACCGATAAACTCATCAATACCAACCTGGTATCCCGTGAAGAGTGGGAGCAGCGCCGTGCGGCCGCCATTCAGGCGCAGGCCGATATTCGCGCCGCGCAGGCTGCGGTAGACGCCGCTCAGCTTAACCTCGATTTCACGAAAGTAACGGCACCGATTGATGGCCGCGCCAGCCGCGCGTTGATCACCAGCGGTAATCTGGTCACGGCGGGCGACAGCGCCAGCGTGCTGACAACGCTGGTCTCGCAGAAGACGGTGTACGTCTACTTTGACGTGGATGAGTCAACCTACCTCCACTATCAAAACCTCGCCCGCAGCGGGCAGGGGGCGTCCAGCAATCACACTGCGCTACCGGTTGAAATTGGCCTGGCGGGTGAGGAAGGGTATCCCCATCAGGGCAAAGTGGATTTCCTGGATAATCAGCTGGCGCCGAGTACCGGTACGATCCGTATGCGCGCGCTGCTGGATAACGCGCAGCGTCAGTTCACGCCGGGTCTCTTCGCTCGCGTTCGCCTGCCGGGCAGCGCTGAATTCCAGGCCACGCTTATTGACGACAAAGCGGTGCTGACCGATCAGGATCGCAAATATGTTTATATCGTGGATAAAGAGGGCAAAGCACAGCGACGCGATATTACGCCAGGGCGCCTGGCGGACGGCTTACGCATCGTGCAGCAGGGGCTGAAACCCGGCGATAAAGTCATCGTCGATGGTTTACAAAAAGTGTTTATGCCGGGTATGCCGGTTAACGCGAAAACCGTCGCCATGACCGCCAGCACCGCCCTCAACTGATCATCTGACCTGAGAATCCTACCCATGGACTTTTCCCGCTTTTTTATCGACAGGCCGATTTTCGCTGCCGTCCTGTCGATTCTGATTTTTATCACAGGATTAATCGCCATCCCGCTGTTGCCGGTGAGCGAATACCCTGATGTCGTACCGCCAAGCGTACAGGTGCGCGCGGAGTACCCGGGCGCCAACCCGAAAGTGATTGCTGAGACCGTGGCAACGCCGCTGGAAGAGGCGATCAACGGCGTTGAGAACATGATGTACATGAAATCCGTCGCGGGTTCTGATGGCGTGCTGGTGACGACCGTCACTTTCCGTCCTGGAACCGACCCGGATCAGGCGCAGGTTCAGGTACAAAACCGCGTGGCGCAGGCCGAGGCGCGTCTGCCGGAGGATGTGCGCCGTCTGGGCATCACGACGCAGAAACAGTCTCCTACGCTGACCCTGGTGGTGCATCTGTTTTCGCCTGGCGGTAAATACGACTCTCTGTATATGCGCAACTACGCCACGCTGAAAGTGAAGGACGAACTGGCGCGTCTGCCCGGTGTCGGCCAGATCCAGATTTTTGGCTCAGGCGAATACGCGATGCGCGTCTGGCTGGATCCCAATAAAGTAGCGGCGCGCGGGCTGACCGCCTCGGATGTCGTCACGGCGATGCAGGAGCAAAACGTGCAGGTGTCGGCCGGACAGCTTGGCGCCGAGGCGCTGCCGAAGGAGAGCGATTTCCTGATCTCCATTAACGCCCAGGGGCGTCTGCATACCGAAGAAGAGTTTGGCAATATCATTCTCAAAACGTCTCAGGACGGGTCGCTGGTACGCCTGCGCGACGTGGCGCGTATTGAAATGGGATCGGGCAGCTATGCGTTGCGTTCGCAGCTTAACAATAAAGACGCGGTCGGGATCGGTATCTTCCAGTCTCCTGGCGCAAACGCCATCGATCTGTCTAACGCGGTGCGCGCTAAAATGGCGGAACTGTCCACCCGTTTCCCGGAAGATATGAAGTGGGCGGCACCTTACGATCCGACGGTATTCGTGCGCGATTCCATCCGTGCGGTGGTGCAAACGCTGCTGGAAGCGGTAGTGCTGGTCGTACTGGTAGTGATCCTCTTCCTGCAAACCTGGCGTGCGTCGATCATTCCGCTGATCGCGGTGCCGGTTTCGGTCGTGGGGACGTTCAGCGTTCTCTACCTGCTGGGCTTTTCGCTTAATACCCTGAGTTTGTTCGGGCTGGTATTGGCTATCGGTATCGTGGTGGATGATGCCATCGTGGTGGTGGAAAACGTCGAGCGAAATATCGAAGAGGGGCTTGCTCCGCTTGCGGCGGCGCATCAGGCGATGCGTGAAGTGTCCGGGCCGATTATCGCGATTGCGCTGGTATTGTGCGCGGTGTTTGTGCCGATGGCGTTCCTTTCTGGCGTCACCGGCCAGTTCTACAAACAGTTTGCGGTAACGATTGCCATTTCGACGGTGATCTCCGCTATCAACTCGCTGACGCTCTCGCCAGCGCTGGCTGCTCTGCTGTTAAAACCGCACGGCGCACCGAAAGATTTCCCGACCCGGCTTATCGATCGTCTGTTCGGCTGGATTTTCCGACCGTTTAACCGCTTTTTCCATCGTAGCTCGACTGGCTATCAGGGGCTGGTGGGTAAAACGCTCGGCCGACGTGGCGCGGTGTTTGTGGTGTATCTGCTGCTGCTGTGTGCCGCAGGCGTCATGTTTAAAGCGGTTCCCGGTGGCTTTATTCCGACACAGGATAAGCTGTACCTGATTGGTGGCGTGAAAATGCCCGAAGGCTCGTCGCTGGCGCGTACTGATGCGGTGATCCGCAAAATGAGCGAAATCGGGATGAATACCGAAGGCGTGGACTATGCGGTTGCTTTCCCGGGTCTGAATGCGCTGCAGTTCACCAATACGCCGAACACCGGGACGGTCTTCTTTGGCCTGAAGCCGTTCGACCAGCGTAAACACAGTGCTGCGGAAATTAACGCTGAAATCAACGCGAAAATTGCGCAAATCCAGCAGGGCTTTGGCTTCTCCATTCTGCCGCCGCCGATTTTGGGGCTGGGGCAGGGGTCGGGCTATTCCCTGTACATTCAGGATCGTGCCGGTCTTGGCTATGGCGCATTGCAGAACGCGGTGAATACCATGTCCGGTGCGATTATGCAGACGCCGGGGATGCATTTCCCGATCTCGACCTACCAGGCCAACGTTCCACAGCTGGACGTGCAGGTTGACCGTGACAAGGCGAAAGCGCAGGGCGTGTCGCTGACCGATCTGTTCGGTACGCTGCAAACCTATCTGGGCTCGTCTTATGTGAATGACTTCAACCAGTTCGGGCGTACCTGGCGTGTAATGGCGCAGGCCGACGGACCGTACCGCGAGAGCGTGGAGGATATTGCGAACTTACGTACCCGTAATAACCAGGGTGAAATGGTGCCGATTGGCAGTATGGTTAAGATCAGCACCACCTACGGGCCGGATCCGGTGATCCGCTACAATGGCTACCCGGCGGCTGACCTGATTGGCGATGCCGACCCGCGCGTACTCTCGTCCGCCCAGGCGATGACGCAGCTGGAAGGTATGTCTAAGCAGATATTGCCGAACGGAATGAATATTGAATGGACGGATCTGAGCTTCCAGCAGGCGACACAAGGTAATACGGCGCTGATCGTCTTCCCGGTTGCGGTGCTGCTGGCCTTCCTGGTGCTGGCGGCACTGTATGAAAGCTGGACGCTGCCGCTGGCGGTGATCCTTATCGTGCCGATGACAATGTTGTCCGCGCTGTTTGGCGTCTGGCTGACCGGTGGCGATAACAATGTGTTCGTGCAGGTAGGGCTGGTGGTACTGATGGGGCTGGCGTGTAAAAACGCGATTCTTATCGTGGAGTTTGCCCGCGAGCTGGAAATTCAGGGAAGACGAGAAATTCAGGGCAAAGGTATCATGGAAGCCGCGCTGGAGGCCTGCCGCCTGCGTTTACGCCCGATTGTGATGACCTCCATTGCCTTCATCGCCGGAACCATTCCGCTGATCCTTGGCCACGGCGCAGGCGCAGAAGTGCGCGGTGTCACCGGGATTACGGTCTTCTCCGGGATGCTGGGCGTCACGTTGTTTGGTCTGTTCCTGACGCCGGTGTTTTACGTGACGCTGCGTAAATTCGTTACGCGCGGTAAAGAGGAAAGGGAGGTTCTGCCTGCATAGGGATGTTGCAGAAAACAAAAAAGCGCCTTCACAGTAAGGCGCTTTTTTTTCACATCAGATCAACCGTTAAAACGTTTCTTTATACTGGGCCATAAGCTCAGGTACCGGATCGCAGCCGCTGCTATCGGCTTTTTTGACCTCTTCCAGCGCGCTTGCCACGGTGTGTCGGGCTAATACCGCCAGCGAAGCCTGCTCAGCTTCTTCGGATACCGATTTAAAGTACCAGCAGGCGTTAGCGCTGACCACACAGCGAGCCGGTACGTCAGGACGCGACGCCCACAGCTTTTTATCTTCAGTGACCGAAAGGTAGATGTCACGCAGGGTGATCTCTTCCGGCGGGCGCCCAAGATGGATGGAGCCGTTGCGGCCAAGCGTGGAAACGATAATTCCGTCACGCGTAAGGGGAACCATCAATTTGCGGATAAAGCTCGGGTTGGCTTCCAGGCCGTAGGCCAGAACGCCACTCGTCGAACGTTTACCTAATTGCTCCGCCATCGCTACGCTGAGGACCATCTGCAAAGCTGTCGGGAAGCGGTAATCTAACATTTCTCTGTCCTGGGTCGCGGTGAATCTTGTTCTTTTTGGCACCGCAGAGGTGAATAAGCAATAAACAACAATATAACAAATAGGGTAATTTTTTTGAAGCAATCTGCGGCATTTGCGATCAAACACCCTGTTCTGGTTTAGCTAAACGTGCGGTTCGGGAAGGCAACCGTCACCAGGAGGCCACCTTCTGCGGACGCACTCAGGTTTATGCTGCTGCCGTGTTGCTGCGCTACGGCCTTGACGATGGCAAGCCCTAAACCACTTCCGCTTTGCATCTGATTGGGATCGCGGAAAAATCTGTCGAACACGCGCTCCCGTAATTCAGGCGGAATTCCGGGGCCCGAATCTGAAACACAGAGCTGAACGGACTGTCCACGTGGCCGAACATCCACCACAACCCGTCCGCCCTCAGGGCTGTACTTCACGGCATTTTCAATGAGATTGTCTATCAGCGATATCAAACTTTGCCTGACGCCGATAATCCGGATGTTCTCCTCGGCGAAGAATTCCAGTTCAATTCTGCGCGCTGAGGCTAACGGTTCCAGCTCGGCCATTCGCTCCGGTATGAGCGACGTTAGCGGCACGGACTCCATCGCGGCGTCAATGCGTGCCTCACTGTGCATCAGCAGCAGGAGTTGATTGACGAGACGCGCAGCACGGCTATTGCTGCGAATAACTCCCGCAAGCAACTCCTGTTGGCTCTCGCTGATGATCCATTATCCATCACACTACCTCATGGGTACGCATGAAGAACCAGATTCATTCATTAACTCATTGTTAATTATGAAGAAGAAAGAAATGTTGTTTGCATTGCTTTTCTACTGTTTTTCGGCGTTGCAGTTAAGTGTGTATTGCAATGTGTATTGCAGAATGAGGTTTTATGGCGGGCGAGAACAAGTTAAGCGACAAGGCGTTAAAGGCCTTACATGGTAAACCCCAGCCGCGTCAAAAGATGGTAGCAGATGGTCGTGGACTGTCTGTCAGAGTGAGCGTTAGTGGCACAGTGAGCTTTGTGTATTTCTTCAGACATTCCGGCCGACAAAGCGCCCCCGTCTGGATGACGTTAGGCAAGTATCCAGATATGACCCTTAAACAGGCCAGAGAGAAAAGGGACGAGTGCCGGGCATGGCTATCTCAGGGACTCGACCCACGGATAGAGAACAAACTCACCAAAGAGAACCTATTCACTCCAGTAACTGTGAAGAACGCTATTGATTACTGGTTTGATAACTATGCCAGGGAAAAGCGCAAAGAGACTGTACGGCTCTATCGCCGTTATGAGAGATACATCTTTCCCTACATCGGCGGGTTTCCTGTCGAGAAATGCGGACTGTCAGACTGGATTAAGTGCTTCGACCGCATAAAAAAAATCGCGCCGGTTCAGTCTGCTGCAATGCTGATTGAGTTAAAGCAGATCTTCAAATACTGCCGGGTGCGCCAGTATGTGCGGTGCAATGTGCTGGATGATTTGAGCCCTGGTGATATCGGTAAGTATCAGAACAAGAGAGAGCGGCTACTTGAGGAAAGCTACGTCGCCGATCTATGGGGAGTGTACTTTCATGGTAAAGGCAAAACCCGAGTGATGAATTACAAAAAAAGAATGGCGATTTTATGCCTTGTGTTTGGTTGCAGGCTGAGTGAGGCCCGTTTATCTACATGGGATGAGTGGGACTTCGATAAATGGATTTGGACAGTACCTAAAGAGCACAGTAAAAACGGCGAAGAGATTATTCGGCCCGTTCCTGAAAAAATGCGCCAGTGGATCGTAAACCTGCACGAAGAGACTAAAAGGAGAGGCTACATACTTGGCGAACTGAAATCTGATTCAACCGTCAGCACGATGGGATGCACAAACTTTACCTCCCTGAAACATGACAAACGCTGGTCATTACATGATTTGAGACGAACGTTCTCGACAAGTCTTAACGATATGGGCGTTGATTTTATGGTCGTAGAGCAGCTGCTGGGGCATACCATAAAGGGCGTGGCCGGAATCTATAACCGCAGCAAGTATATCCCTCAAAAGCAAGAAGCACTGGACCGATGGGTTGATTACCTTGACGGGCTGGTGGGTGAAGAAAACACAATTAAAGTGATCAAGAAAAGGAGTGCCTGATATGGCTATGTTATCCGTTGTGAAAAAAGAAGATCTCCAGTACATGCCTGAGCTTGACCGAATGATTCGGGAACCAGAATGCCGGGCAATGACCACGTTGTCTAACTCAACGCGCTGGCGCATGGAACAGGAAGGAAAATTTCCTAAGCGCATAAAAATCGGCCCTTCAGCCGTCGCATATCGGCTTTCCGAGGTACAAGCTTGGATTCGGGGGGAATGGCTCTGATTAAGAACGATTAATGCGGAATATAATCCGCATTAATCATCTTTTAGTTATCCAAAAAACTGAGATTATTCTGTTTTAAATATCATTGTTGTTGATTGAATTATATAGTTTCTCGGGACTAGTTCTTCGAAATGATCTTCTTTTTGGAAGATATGTATCATATTTGGAAATAATCTATAGTCAACGGGGTGAATAGCGTTTGGATTATGATACATATAGACTGCTGTACACCATGGTTCTTGGTAGTTAGGATCGCTTACATCTGCCGTAAACGGGAAAGGATTAGCCTCTTGGTCTGTTTTAACACCATTAACGAGTATTTTGAATCCTTTTGCTTCTATACCTGCAAGGATTCCCATACGATTAAATTTTGGTATGGTAGCTTGTGTAGTTAGTAAAACTGCAGACACATAATTGTTTTGTTCTGATCCAAAAAAGTTTGATTTTATTACTCTATTACCATCAATGTGTTTTTCAATCGATGTACCAGACTCTATATCAACACCATACAAATAACTATGTAGAGCCTCACTTGAAAATGCCATAGACATTCTTTTTGAATAATCTTGCATGGCTATAATAAATGGTTTGTTTTTAGTATGGTCGAGTTCCCAATAATGAACTTTTTCTGGCTCAGGACGATGCCGGACCTTTTTTAACAAACTTCTTGCAAACTTGAAAGGCATCACCTTTAGTACATGCGTTCTTAACTCATCCATTTGTTCTTGGTTAATTTCTTTTCTTTCAAGAGGATCTTCCGTTTCAGCAATGCTGACAGCCTCTACAGAGATAACTTCACCGAATTTCGAGAGTAAAAAATCAGGTTGATTATATTCTCTGTTCATCTCGAAGTCGAGTTCGTAAAATACGGCATTTAGATATAATTCAAATAATCTTGAGTTAAAGGAATCACTATGGAAATCCCGAATAAATATTCCGTCTGGGTCTTTGAACCAATATGCTAACTCCTCAAGGACAATGTAGGCAGGGAAATGTAGTGGATCTTCGAGTAGCATTTTTATATAAATGTTTCTTTTTTCATCTGGCACTTTGCTTAAAAACAAAGAAAAAGGTTTTGCTGATTCATCGCCTTGCATGAACGTACCGTTGTGATGCTGAGAAAGCATTTTGGGAATGCTATCGTTTAGATTTTCAAGTAAAGTATCCATCGAATCATATGAAGCTAAAACATTTATAGCTCTGAATTTTTTATCTAAATCTCTTCCCAGAACTATTGCGTTATAATCATTGTCAATATTACAAACTATAATGGTACATAATAATGTTATGTCATTTTCTTCATATTTAAACCAGCGAATTTCTTGCGAGAATGTTTTCAGGTAGGGGGAGCGACCGTAAAAATAAATGTCGAATTGTTCTTTACTAATTTCACTAAACTTTAACCCAGCGCTCATGTCAATTCCTTTTTAATTTATAGTTAACCTTTAGGAGTGATTCCGTTTTTTTTAAGTTCGCTTCTAATCAATTCTTTGATCCAATTGCCTAGACTAACGCCTTCTTTTTCTGCAATCTCAGAAATTTGTTGCTTTAAATCAGGTGAAATTCGAATCTGAAATGCTGGGGCTTTGCCTCCCCCTTTCGGTTGTTTATCGCGTTTAATAGACGTTGACATGTGTGTACCTATTACATAGTATCAAAAAAATAGGTACACACCTTATCATGTGAATGGATTATAAGACAACGCCCTAGAGTGCTCGCAACACAGTAGGGCGTCTAACCATCAACCGTTAACTGGAGTAACGACTATGGCTGGAATACAGCATACCCAAACTCACCCCAAATTTACATGGCTATTCCTTGGCACGCCGCGAGGTCACTCCTGTCTCCCGGTAGTTCTTCGCACCGTTGCAGACACTGAAGACACTGCCCGTGCAAAGTTCTGCGGCTGGGACTTAACCTTTGCTGCCAAAATCCGAACCGAAAGCCCGCTCTCAGCGTCGTTTATGGATCCTGATAATCGCACCCTATGGAGCATTCTGGGTAGCGATCCTTACAGCAATGAAGCCGTGCCAATGGAGGTGCGACATGCATAACTCCGACTTGCCCACAGATTACGAGATCCGCGTACTGGTGACGGTTAAAAACGGTCAGGTTACAGAGCGCCGCCTTCGTCCGGACGAAATCGTGGCCACACCGGAAGGTTTTATCCAGGCAGTTCGTCAGGCTGCTGATGCATACGGTTTAACGGCTACCGACAAGGAATAAATTCATGATTAAAAAATTCAATCAGGTTCAGCCTGAGGGCATCGCTCAACCAAAAATCGAGCTTAACAGCCGCTGGAAAGATTCTCGCGGGGAAAAAATTACTGTCACATGCGTAACGGATAGCCGAATTACGTATGTCCGGGATGGGTATTCCCATGAATGTGTTTTTTCTGAGTACCGGTTCCGAAATGAATTTATTTACCTTCCTGACGATAGCCGGGATTCGCAGGAGGCCGTAAAAGAAAACGGGCGTAAAAAAATCGCTGCTCTGCGATCTTCTCTGCCGCTGAGTGTTGGATCTGACGGATGGGATAAGGGGCTGAAATGAAAAACGCACCGAACCTGAAACACCTGCCAAAAGAAAAATTCACGGAGGCAGTTATTTTTGCCGGGTCAGAAGCATATGCCCATGCGAAGGGTTGGGAAGAGGGGCTTGGTAAACAGATTGCCGAAGATACCACTCCTCCAGTTTACCTTGGGCCAAAACAACTGGCAGAGCTGGATAACCTGCGCATTGTGGATGATGGCCGTCGTGCCGTGCGGATTTACTTGGCCGGGAATATAAAGCCTATCCAGATTAATAACATTGCTGAAAAGCTGGCGCTGGCTGGTGTGCAGGATGCCAAATTGTATAAAGGCATTCCCGACCATGAGCCTGAGGACTGGAGAGAATATCTTTCTCGTCTGCGTGAACAGGTTGAAGTCTGTATGCGGGAGGAGTCATTGCTGCACAGCCTTCCGTTAAGCGTGGGCTCTGATGGGTACGATCAGGAGCAGGATTACACGTTAAAGAGTTATCTTCCCGCTAACAGCCTGAGCAGTATCTACGGCCCGAGCGGTTCGTATAAAAGTTTTCTGGCGGTGTCCTGGGCTTGCCACGTTGCAGCCGGGATGAAGTGGGCTGGGAAGTCGGTATCAGCTGGCGCTGTGATGTACGTAGTGGGTGAAGGTGGTATTGGCGTCCCGCGGCGAATAAAGGCGTGGGAGAAAAAATACGGTGTGAAACTGAATAATCTGTATCTGGTAAACCGTCCGGTTTTCCCGGTTCGCCGTGAGGAAATGCAGGAGATGATCAAAGCTGCGCGTGATGTTAAGTCCAGAACGGGACAGCCGGTTCGCCTGATTGTCGTAGATACGCTGGCGCGGTGCTTCGGTGGTAACGATGAAAACGATGCTCGTGACATGGGGGCGTTTATCGAAGGCTGCGACGTCATCAAGCGCGAGACTGGCGCCACGTTGCTGGTGGTGCATCATTCAGGAAAAGACGATACCAAAGGCGCTCGTGGTTCCAGTGCTTTCAGGGCTGCGCTCGATGCTGAGTTCAATGTCCGGCGCGAGGGTGATGGTGGGGCGATAATCCTGACCTGCACGAAGATGAAAGATGCGGAGGAGCCAAAACAGGCAGCATTCGATTTGCGCACGGTGGAACTGTTTACCGATCGCGATGGTGAGCTTATTTCGTCGCTGGTGGTGCAGGACCTGCCACGAGAGGCGCGAGAACCTGATCCGGAACTGGCTGATATCAAGCACCTGACCGGGAACCACGCTGCACTCTGGCAGTCAATCCGGAGCAGAAAAGCCAAAGGTGAACCGTGTAATGTCTCTGTTATACGTGATGATATTACCACTCTGTTCGGAGAGAACGGCCGCAAAGGCTTTAAACGCTGGCTGGATAAACTCGTCAGGGAAAATATTATCTTTATCGATGATTCAGGATATATCACGATAATTTAAACCGAAAAGTGCGGCAAGAAATGCGCGCGATGCGCGAAATGCTCAGAAAGCATACACTTGCCGCACTTTTTCCATGTATATAGGAAGAAAGTGCGCGGATTGGCATTAATCACCTGCAAACCCGCGCCATTACTGGTTTTAATGGCTGTACGGTGCATGTCGGATTGCGCACCTTAGTGCGCGGGATAAAGTGCGGTAAGAAATGCACTAGGTGCGCGTGTCACGAAAAAGGCCTGATTTAAAATCAAGCCTATGAATGGAATTTTATTCAACACGAGAAAAGGCAAGAATTTCTTTGGGAAGATTTATTTTGCTTCAGTTAAAACACCGCTTTTTCTTAGTGCTCGCAGTGTCAGATTTACATGTTCTTTTAGTTCATAGTGTTGAGTTTTTAATGTTCTAGCATATTCTATGAGTCCTTGTTGTTGAGCACATAATCTATCAAGGTGAATTTGTTGCTGGGTCTCGGTATAAACAAAATTCCAGTGTTCAGTTTTTTGAACCAAATCATTATTCATTCTATAGGAATCGATCATGCCTTTACCTAATGTATAGGTTTTGATAATGTTTTTCCTAAGGTCATGATCTTTTATTCTACCTATCAAGAAAGTATTACCATTATAAACATTAAAAAAATCGCTTACTAAAGGGTAATACCAAAACAGTGGTTGTCCATCTTGCAAGGATTCGATCCGATTCCCCATGCTTGCCTGATAATTTTCGAAAACAGTTTCAAGTTCATCATGAATTGCTTGGAGTAAACTTTTAATCACCTGAAGCTCATTTTGCTCGGCAATCTCCTTCTGATTAGCATGCGATTGGTTCGTCGCACGAAGTGAAAAGTAACCAGCGATAATCCCGCCAATCACAGCACTGATAACTGATATCGAAACCGTGATAAATGTGTTCAAATTTTTTCTCCAAAAAATATCGTGTAAAAAAATGTTTATCAGTAAGCAATTTATCCGTAGGGTTTATTATATCTAAATCTTTTTTCTAGATAGTTTTTCACTTATTTATCGATATTCGTAATAAAGAATGCTTACTGCAAGATAGTAGCTACAACTTGATACTCGCATTGGTTTGGAAGACTATGACTAAGAGAAAACTTTAACTCATGGGATGATGAGCATGCATCGTTTAAAAGAAATTAAGAAAAAGCTCGACGCAATCGAGCAAGCGCTTAACGACCAATACCCGCGTTTCAAAGCGGATTCTGCATTAACAGAGCTTATCACTGAGCTAAAAGACTATGTAGACACAGAGCGCAAACAACTAGCAAAGCAAAAAACGCTAGGGGAACTCACTGAGTTTGAATCCTGCTTCATAGAACCTGCGGTCAGAGATGTTTACCTTAATTCATTGGACAAAATCAGACGGGGTTCTAAACCCAGTAGTAGCGTCAACAACAACATTTGCGATACATCTATGACCCTTAGTTATTGGCTCCATCAAATTGAAGAACGTCAGGAGAAATAAAAACTGACTATGTCATTTCGTCAGGCCGGGGAGACCCGGCTTTTTTGCATCTGAAAATGATTAATCTGTATTTCTGATAAAAAACAATATACTTACCACTTTTGGTGATCAATCATTGTGTCCTGTTTACTTATACAGTAGAGGGCACCATGAGTGACATTAACGATTTAAACACTGGCGAGACCAAAGGCGGCTCTGTACATCTGGACGCGCAGACCGTTTTACGCCTTAAGCAATACCGTAACGATCATCTGAAAAATCTTCCTGGCCAGCCATTGCCCGGTGTGGCACAGATAGTCCGGCACGCCGTCAATGCATGGCTTGATGAAAATGGCTTCGCTGTAACGGAAGGTGAAAAATGAAAGGCTGGTACACCATCAAAGCGGCCAGCGATGGCACCAGCGCCAATATCAGCATCTACGAAGAGATCGGCGGCTTGGGTATTACGGCGCAGCAGTTCTCCGAAGACCTGAAAGCCCTGGGCGATATCTCCCATATCAGCCTGCACATTCATTCACCCGGTGGCGATGTTTTTGACGGCATCGCTATCTATAACCTTCTGAATAAACACCCGGCAAAAATCACAGTGCAGATCGACGGTCTCGCCGCTTCTATGGCGTCAGTTATTGCAATGGCTGGCGACCGTATCGTTATGCCTGAAAACGCGCTCATGATGATTCACAAACCGTGGGGAATCTCTGGTGGGAACGCCAACGACATGCGCGACTACGCCGAACTTCTGGATAAAGTCGAAAGTGTCTTGATCCCGGCATATGCACGCAAAACGGGTAAATCAGCCGAATCACTGGCGGAAATGCTGGAGGATGAAACATGGATGGATGGCCGCGAATGTGTAGCGCAGGGTTTTGCTGACGAATTGTTACCCGCCGTCAGTGCAATGGCCTGTATTGAGTCAAAACGAATTGAGGATTTTGAGCATATGCCAAAAGAAATTAAAGGGATGATCACCAGCCCGAAAGGTTCCACCAGTAGCGCTGTACCGGAACAGAACCGCATCAACGGGATTAAGGATCTGTTTGCCATGTTCGGCGGCAAGCATGATTCTCTCAAGATGCAGTGTCTGGAGGATGTGGATTGCACGCCTGAAAAAGCAAAAGACATGCTGCTGACGGCACTGGGTAAGACCTCGACACCATCGGATAAAACCAGTAACGCGCACATTTACGCAGGTAACGGCAACATTACCGGCGATGCTATCCGCCAGGGGCTTTTTGCCCGTCTGGGCCACGAACGCGCCGAAAGGGGAAACCCTTACGCCATGATGAGTCTGTTTGAAATGGCGCAGGCTTCGCTGGTGGATCGTGGTATCAGCGTCAGTGGTTTCGGGAATCGCTCGCAGATCGTGAACCTGGCATTTACGCACAGCACCAGTGATTTCTCTCATATCCTGGCTGGTGGTGCTGAAAAGTCAGTGCTGACTGGCTGGCAGAACAGCGGAGAAACTTTCCAGCAGTGGACAAAGACCGGTTCTCTGTCGAATTTCCATGAGGCTAAACGTGTCGGTCTGAATGGTTTTTCAGAACTGGATAAAGTCCCGGAAGGTGCTGAATACAAATATGTCACTACCAGCGACAACGGTGTGCCGATCGCGCTGGCCACCTATGGAAACATCTTCTCTGTTACACGCCAGGCCATTATCAACGATGACCTGAGCCAGCTCACGACCATTCCACAGGCAATGGGGCGTGCTGCCGCACGAACGGTTGGCAATCTGGTCTACCTGCAACCGACCGCCAACAGCAAATTCACAGATGGTAAAGCGTTGTTCCACGCCGACCATAAAAACCTCATCGCTAAAGGGATGGATACAGACGGACTCAATGAGGCCCGTAAGGCTATGCGTCTGCAGGAGGATGCGAACGGTGATCCTATTAATGTTATCCCGGCCTATATCCTTGTGCCTGCCGCGCTGGAAGGCGCAGCCAATCGAGCTGTGCTGTCATCATCTTCGCTGTTCCCGGTAGACCAGAACGGTATGCTGAACCAGAACCCAGGCATTATCAACGTCGTGAAGGATATGGCGCAGGTAGTGGTTGAGCCGCGACTGGACAAGGCCAACAACAAGGAGTGGTACGTCACTGCAGCGCAAGGCACCGACACTATCGAGGTGGCATATCTGGATGGAATGGACGTGCCGTATCTGGAACAGCAGGAGGGCTTCACTGTGGACGGTATTGCATGGAAGGTGCGTATCGATGCTGGCGTGGCGGCGCTGGATTATCGGGGCATGGTGAAGTCGAGCGGGGCGGCATGACGACAGGAGGGCGGCAGATGCTGCCCTTTTTTAAAAGTTACTCCCGGCGGGGATGCCTGCCACGGGGCGGCGGCATCGCGGGAAACGGCTAGTTTTTCGTGTTCTATGCGTGCAGCAGCAGCGTATTAATACATTGATTTATAATGATACAGGGTGCTTGTGCTGCAAAAGCGACTGTGCAGCGGAGGTGAAAAGTGGAACTGAGTAGGAAACAGGTTAACGTCTCCCAACTAGCGGAGCTGGTAGGCATGAATCGTAACTTAGTTGCGCGGCGATTGCGTGAACTGGAATTAGTCGGCGGGAACGGGGAAAACCTGAAACTATACGAATTGGGACCAGCACTGCAGGCGTTGTTGACGCCATCTATGAAGGAAAATGGCGAAATGTCTCCGCAGGACAGGAAAGCATGGTATCAGTCAGAAAACGAACGCCTCAAATTTGAGGAAGCTCAAAGGCAATTACTGCCTGTTGATGAAGTAGCTCGTGAGTATGCGACGCTGGCAAAAACTGTCTCTATGGTGCTGGAGACCCTGCCGGATATTCTGGAAAGAGACTGCGCTTTGACACCTACAGAGGTTTCTCGTGTGCAGGCGATTATTGACGATCTCCGCGATGAGATGGCTAGAAAGGTGCAGGATGCGGAAAGTGAAGAAGCGTGGCCAGCCGTGGCCGCCAGTGAGGAATAAACAACTAAGGTGTGATTTACAATAATGCTTTAGGATAGGTGTTAGTATTACTTCATGCATTTTAATTCGAGGTGGTGATATTTATTAATTGAGCCCATAACAAATTTTATAATGTTATGGGCGTTGGTTGTTTCATTTTACGAACTTACTTTTAGCATATAGTGCCTTTAATTCTTCCAAGCAGGCTAATATTCTAGTATGTAAGTTTTTAATATTTTTTGTATGGTAATCGATGTGACTATCAAACAAATTGAGCCTTTCATTAAAGCTTAATTTGTTATAATCTTGGAACATATGCATGCTGATGAAATCACCTTCTCTTTCAACTTTAAGGTTAAAAAGTTTTGTTGATGCGAAGTGATACTCATCTAATGATGACTGAATTGCAAAGAGCAACTCGAATAACTCAACTAACTTTTTTTCTCCTTTCTTACTTATCTTGCCATTATGAAGTTTAATATTTAAACATGCGTCTTTGATGTTATTAAATTCTCTCTTCAAACAGTCCTGAATTGATATGGTTGTGTTTAATGGGCCTTGTACTTTGCTTTTATAAAAATAACTGTCCGACCACTCGCTTTTAGGCTGAATAAGACGGAATGGTAACGCTATTTCAAAAATGAAATTATTTTTCTCGATTTCTTTGAATGAGTTTACGATTTTTGATAGTTCCTCAACAATTACATCTTGGAATTTGCTTTTGAAGTAGTTTCTTGCTTTGATTGCGGCATAAACTGCTACGAGAGCCATGATGGAATTTGCTGCAGCACTTATTATATTTGTTGCATCCGAGATCTTATCTGTCATTTTCATTTATTCCTTTTGTCGACACTTAATTCTTTCTTGTAAAAGTTCGAACTCTGAGAGTGGCTAGGGGGGTAAATTGCTTTTCAAGTTGGAACTTGCTTTGTTTAGCAGTGTGTATTGCAGCATGGCATCATACCATGGCAATTATATCAAAAGTCCTTTTGAACCAGTTAGTTATTTTCAATCTATTGCATGATGATCCAGGACTGCAGCGCCTCCACGTTTATCCGCATCGCAGCCAGCGGCGTACGTAGTTCGTGCGCGGCATCTGCAATGAAAATGCGTTCCCTTTCGGTGCTTTCACGCACCCTGGCAAGAAAGTCATTGATTGCGTCGACCATCTGGCGAAGCTCACTGTGCTGTGGTACGGCTTTTAAGGGGGAGAGATCGTCAGGTGTGCGTAATGAAATTTCATTGACCACCTCGCTCCAGGGGCGCATCGCAATGCGGATCGACAACCATGCGGGGAATAGCAGGAAAGGAATGCATTGTAGTAGCCGCGCGAATTCAGATAGATAAAGAAGTTCCAGCCGCCAGCAGGGGTGAAAAGTGTGACCTCTATGTCAGAATGAGGGGATTTGAGGGTGCGGCTGGTCCAGGTACGATTTCCACTCTGAACGCGCTGCATCTCTCCCAGCCTGGTATTTTTTACCTCCACTGGCGCGCCATCCGATGCAAAAATGAGTGCGTTATATTTGCGAACGATGAGGTTGATTGACAGCGCGGGATCATCGCCGCCACCGTAGCTTTCCCGCAGCGCCTTACTGAATGCTTTTAGCATATCGGTACGATCCTGCGGGCGCCCGTCCATACGCTTCACCAGCGTAAAAAGGGTCTCGTACGTCTGACTGCCCGTGAGTATCGGGGGGCTACGCAAGTCCTCCCATAATATGAAGGTCAAAAAAAGGCCCCACAGGAGAGTAAGCAGCAGAATTTGAGCGATGATGATTCGCCGTACCAGCGTTGGGCGTCTCAGGTGGTGCCGGACGTTTCGCATTAATCCGTCACCTTCTGGATTGCGACGGTATCAATGACATACCCGACGCCACGCACCGTCCGCACATAGCCGTCACCGATTTTTCTCCGCAAATTCCCCATATGCACGTCAAGCGCATTACTGAGATTTTCTTTGTTGCCGAATATCCTTTCTTCCAGAAATCGTCGTGTAATGACGCGGTCAGCGCGCAGCATTAAGGTCTCAAGCAGCGCATATTCACTGGCAGTCAAATCTATGTGATGCGCACTTACCGTCACGCGACGCGTCGGCGCATGAAGTGATAAGCCCCGGATTTCTATTGCCTCATTTTCAAAACCGTAGCTGCGTCTCGCAAGGACTCTGACTCGCGCCAGCAGTTCGGCGAGAACAAACGGTTTGACAAGATAGTCGTCTGCACCGGCATCCAGCCCGTACAGGCGATCCTGTAGCGTACCTCGCGCCGTCAGGATAATGATGGGTATCCCCTTAAGCTGCTGACGCATACGCATCATCAGGCTCATGCCATCGCCGTCGGGCAGCCCCAGGTCGAGCAAAATAAGTTCTGGCACGCAGACGTCAAGCTGATGGAGCGCATCCTCTTTACGGCGAACCCATATGACATCAAACCCTTGATCTGCAAGGGCGATACGCACGCCATTGCCGAGATCCAGGTCGTCTTCGATTAGTAGAATTTTCACATTGGCAACTGTATCAACAGTGAATGAAGAACAACTTAAGAAAAAAACGGTATCAGGAAATCGGTCCGGTTTATAGCACCGGCTCGCGCTTCAGTCTTTCTTCATTTTCGGCTCATCAAAACCTTAGGGTCAGTATTCAAAATGGGCGTTATGGCGTTCAACCGCTTGTACCTTAACCATATGAATCCAAAAGGGCTTCTTTAATGAGAAACATCGAACTGCGTCATACGTATCCCCATTTATTTTCGGACCGTAGCGTGAAAAAAATGGTACCGGGTATCGTCCTGGCGTTACTGGCCACTCCGGTTCTGGCGACAGAACAGCATCAGGAAAATGTGTTAACCCTGGGGGGCGGTGTGGATGTCGCGCCACGCTACTCGGATTCGGATAAAAGCCGCGTCAGTGCGGCTCAGGTCGTTGATTACGCCATGGCAAAGGGTTTTTTTATCAGCACCGCGCGGGGTATCGGTTACGGCAACAACATCGGTAATCTGGATTACAGTGCTGCGGTGAGCTATCGCGCAGGCCGTAAAGATAAAGACGTGAGCAGCGATTCGCTCGGCGCCGGTAGCGACGAGCTGCGAGGGATGGGCGAGATAAAAGGCTCCGCAATCGTTGTGCCTGGGCTGGGATACAAGGTAACTGACTGGCTTAATCTGCAGCTACAGACTGAGGTTCCGGTTTCTGTGAGAGACAACGGTGAGGCGGTGCATTTCGGTATTACCAGCCCGCTCTATACCTCAACGAAAAATGCGGTAACGCTGGCGCTGACAGGCAGTTGGGGCTCCAGCAAGTATATGCAAACGTATTACGGCGTGAGCGATGCCCAGTCGGCGGCATCGGGGTTTGCCCGACATGACGCCAGCGCAGGGATTTACGCCTGGTCGATGAATCTTGACTGGAACCACAAGCTCACCTCACGCTGGAGCGTGCTTGCTGCAGCGGGCATAACGCAGTTGACTGGAGAGGCAGGCGATAGCCCGATTGTGCAACGAAAAACGTCGCCCACGGGGAGTTTGAAAGTGACGTATCGTTTCTGACTCTTTATTTCCGCACAGACTGCCTCGTTAACGTCCGCGCCTGCCACTCAGGTGGCCTACACCACGACGATTACCGAGGCTCAACTGGACAGTAAAATGTTTCTGTCCAATGGTAACTACCTGTGGTATTTATCTCATTAATACCTGAAACAGCTGAACAAAGATATATATTGTCGCTGCCACTTGTATCGTCCGGAACCCCCATCTGAAATAGCGCCATTCATGGCGTTCTCTGGCATCAGCTGCTTCAATAGCGGGGTCAGAACATTTTCTTTTCCTGGCCCTGAATGCACTGATTATCCACAAGATGAGAAGAAAGATGACGATGGTTTTCTCAAGGATTGGATTACCCACAAAATGTGACTCCGTCCTGCCCGCGGTTACAAGCAGGATGGATGAACTACCTTCACATAGCAACCACTAAATGTAGGGGTAATATTCGTTTTCGCTCTGGTGGATTTGCAGTGATTCCGTCACGAGATGTTTTACTCGTAAAATTCGACTTATATTTTGCCAAGCAAAATATTCAACATCCGGCGCAACGGTTCTGCCGCCCCCCATAATAGCTGATCGCCCACCGTCAGAACCGAGTAAATAGGGTCATTATTCAGGGACATTTTTTTGTAACGGCCAACGCCAACCTGCAGCGAACCGCTGATGTAAGCTGGGGTCAATCGACTGACACTTTCATCCTTGTTATTGGGTACGTAGTTAACCCAGGGGTGGGAATGCGTTACTAAGCTTGCGAATTCTTTTTCGCTGACTTCACGCTTGAGCTTCAGGGTGATGGCAGCACTATGGCACCGGATCACGCCGACACGAATACACAAACCGTTTACCGGGATTGTACCTGGAGAAAGCCCAAGAATCTTGTTCGTTTCTGCCTCACCTTTCCACTCTTCGTGGCTATTCCCATCGCCTAAATCGCTATCAATCCATGGAATGATGCTGCCCATAAGAGGTACGCCGAAATTCTGGATGGGCATGTCAGCACTGTTAATAAGCTCACTGACTTTATTGACTAAAGGAAGCACCGATCCTGATGACATGAGTTCATCTGAGGATAAATGCTGGCTGATATATGCGCTTTGAGCGATTAATTCTCTAACATATTTAGCTCCTGCACCTGATGCAGACTGATACGTCATTACGCTCATCCATTCGATTAAGTCAGCCTTTATCAGTCCAGCAAGCCCCATAAGACTCAGGGTGATGGAGCAGTTGCCACCAACAAAAAGTTTAATTCCTTCTTTGATTGCACGATCAATATTAGAACGATTGACGGGGTCGAGAATAATACAGGCTTTCTCATCCATCCGTAACGCTGAGGCCGCATCAATCCAGTAGCCTTTCCAGCCATGATCAATCAAATCAGGATATATTGCTTTAGTATAATCACCGCCCTGACAGGTTATAATGATATCCATTTCGGACAGGGCATTGATTGAATTAGCATCTTTTAGCGTATAGCCGACGCCACCAATGACAGGACCGGCGGCACCTGCACTTGAAGTACTGTAAAAATGCACAGAAATACCGTCGAAGTCGTTCTCTTCGACCATACGCTGTAACAAAACAGAACCTACCATTCCTCGCCAACCGACGATGCCAACCTGCTTCATTTGCTTAACCTTTGTAATGTTATGATATTGTTAACTTGTGTTCGGGGGACGTTATATCGCATCTAAAGTTGAAGGTCATTACGTATGGCATCAGATTTAATCATTATTAAAATGTTTCATACGGCATCAGTGATTTTTATAGCTAAACCAGACAAAAAATTCGCAATCACCTGGTATTAAATAAATAATCATGGGCTGGCGCGTCATACATAAGTAATGAGCGTTAAGCATTTAGAGCAATTGCGGACATACAGCCACACATATTACGTCGCTTTCATTAAGGGCTAAGAAGGGCTCTGAATGGTTAAGGTTGAGGAAATAAAAATGAGGAATTCGCCTGCCTGGATGAAGAGGTTTATCTGTTATCTTTTTTTAAAAAATCCGCTTCCGGCACAAGCAAGACCGCAAGCGGACAATCTCAACATCTCATCACATCCCTTAGCGATACAGCGTCTTTTCCGCAACAGGGATAACCAGCGCGGATCGCCAGTCCGCCAGCGTCAGCTGCGCAAGCCTGCCCAGCGCGGTGTAAAACGGATGACCCGCATTGTCGACAAATACCGACAGGAAGCGGGTACTCCACGGCAGCAGGTGCCACGCCAGGAGCTGGTCGCACTCCGAATCGCGGCCATTCTCAATCAGCCACGCCGCCAGCAGCAGCAGTGTACCGAAATGATCTTCCGGTTCGTTCTGCTGCATCTCAAAAGCGATGCCGTTTTCACGCATCCACTGGCGCAGCGCAAGGGTTGAGTCACCAAACAGCACGGATTCGCGATCCAGCCATACGGAACCCCACGGCGGCGCGGGCAGGGCATAAGGGCCAATAAACAACCGTTGCCAGGCGTCCGTCAGCGGCTCATCGGAAGACGTGGCAAAGGTATCGGCAACGGGCTGCAGCGTTTCCGGAGACAGGGGCCAGTCCTGAACCCATTCGCCAGCGATAAGAGCCTGTACCAGGGGCGCAGTCTGCTCGCTGTCAGGAGCGAAATAAAACAGTGCGCCCAGCACCCGGGCGCTGAACGCGAACGATTCACGCTGTAAGACGTCTTTCATTAAACCTTCCTTGCTTGCGCGGGGCACGCCCGCGCGACTGTGTTAATCAGTAATACACACCATAGAATAAACCACGGCCATCCGTTTCACCCCTTATACCTTCTCAATCTGTACCAGGTTGGTGTGCTGCGGGTTGCCCTTGGCCAGCGGAGACGGGCGATGGGTCGTCAGGGTGTTGATGCAGGAGCCGTGGTCGATACGATCGCCATTCATATTGGCGTCATGCCAGGCGCCCTGGCCCATGGCACTCACGCCGGGCATGATGCGAGGCGTGACTTTCGCTTCAATTCTCACCTCACCGCGATCGTTAAACACGCGCACCGTATCGCCGTTCTTAATGCCGCGTTTTTCGGCATCGAGAGGATTAAGCCAGACCTCCTGGCGGCAGGCCGCTTTCAGCACGTCAACGTTACCGTAGCTAGAGTGGGTACGGGCTTTGAAATGGAAGCCAAACAGCTGCAGAGGATACTGCGCGCGCGCGGGGGCATCCCAACCGTCAAATGTTGAGGCATAGACGGGAAGAGGGCTGATGGTTTCGTCTTTTGCCAGTTCCCAGGTCGCTGCAATTTCAGCCAGCTTACTCGAGTAAATTTCAATCTTACCCGATGGCGTTTTCAGCGGATTGGCTTCCGGGTTTTCGCGGAACTTTTTATACGCCACAAAGTGTCCGTTCGGATCTTTGCGCTTATAAATGCCCATTTTCTTCAGCTCATCATAGGACGGCAGTTGAGGGTCTTTTTCGAGCATTTTGGCATACAGATACTGCAGCCATTGCGCTTGCGTCCGTCCTTCGGTGAATTTCTGATGGATATCCGGCCCAAGACGTTTCGCCACTTCACTCATGATCCAGTAGATGGGCTTGCGTTCAAACTTCGGTGCGGTGACGGGCTGGAGAAAAATCAGGTAACCCATGTTCCCGGCGTAATCGTTAGGAATAATATCTTCCTGCTCGACGGTCATTAAATCCGGCAACACGATATCGGCATACTTGGCTGACGACGTCATGAAATTATCGATGACGACAATCATTTCGCACTTGCTCTCATCCTGCAGGATATCGTGGGTTTTATTGATATCGGAGTGCTGGTTGATGATGGTATTACCCGCGTAGTTCCAGATGAACTTAATCGGCACATCCAGCTTATCTTTACCGCGCACCCCGTCGCGCAGGGCAGTCATTTCCGGTCCGCGGGCGATGGCGTCCGTCCAGCTAAAGCAGGAGATCTGCGTTTTGACCGGGTTTTCCGGCAGCGGCATCCGTTCGATGGTGATGGTGTACGTCGACTCACGCGCGCCGCTGTTACCGCCGTTGATCCCTACGTTGCCGGTCAGGATCGGCAGCATCGCGATGGCGCGGGGCGTCAAATCGCCGTTCGCCTGACGCTGTGGACCCCAGCCCTGGCAGATATAGGCTGGCTTCGCAGAACCGATTTCCCGGGCAAGCTTAACGATGCGATTGGCCGGTATGCCCGTAATGCGCGAGGCCCACTCCGGGGTTTTCGCCGTTCCGTCATCGCCCTGGCCGAGAATATACGCTTTGTAGTGCGCGTTAGCCGGCGCGCCTTCCGGCAGCGTTTTTTCGTCGTAGCCGACGCAGTACTTGTCGAGGAAAGACTGGTCGACCAGATTTTCGTTAATCATTACCCATGCCAGACCGGCCACCAGCGCGGCATCGGTCCCTGGACGAATCGGGATCCATTCATCTTCACGTCCGGCTGCCGTGTCGGTATAGCGCGGATCGATGACAATCATACGCGCGTTGGACCGCTCGCGAGCCTGCTCAAGATAATAGGTAATCCCGCCCCCGCTCATGCGCGTTTCCGCCGGGTTGTTGCCGAACATCACCACCAGTTTGGTGTTTTCGATATCCGAGGTGCTGTTACCGTCATTGCTGCCGTAGGTGTAAGGCATTGCACAGGCGATTTGCGCCGTGCTGTAGGTGCCGTAGTGGCTCAGGAAACCGCCGTAGCAGTTCATCAGGCGCGCCACCAGCGACGCGTAAGGGGAGGAGCGGGTAATATTGCCGCCGACAATCCCGGAGGAGTAGTTGATGTACACCGCTTCATTGCCGTATCTGGCGACCACGTCTTTCAGGCTGGCGGTGATGGTGTTGAGCGCTTCATCCCAGCTGATACGCTCGAACTTGCCTTCACCGCGTTTGCCCACGCGCTTCATCGGGTAGTTCAGACGGTCAGGGTGGTTGATGCGACGGCGAATAGAACGTCCGCGCAGGCAGGCGCGAACCTGGTGATTGCCGTAGATATCCTCGCCGGTGTTATCCGTTTCGACCCAGTACACCTCATCGTCGCGGACGTGCAGACGCAATGCGCAGCGGCTGCCACAGTTAACCGAGCAGGCGCCCCAGACGACTTTATCGTCAGCAGGTTTCGTGGCGCTTTGCACTGCGGCGGCAACGCGTTTCACGCCAAAAGGCAATGAGACGCTACCGGCGGCGAACGCCAGCGATCCTATCGCCGTAGATTTCACGAGTGTTCGACGGCTAATCCCGCCGTGATGTTCGATATCGGACATGGCTCACCCCACCAATGTAATTGCGTATTATTTTTCCCGAAATGATAACCGGGCTAATGGTGGGGTGAGTGTTACTGATTTAGGGGTAGTAAATATTAATCCTTATCAAATCAAAGGGGATTGAGGGGAAATTACTGCGGTTCAGTTGGCGCATTATCCTGACTGGCGGATGCCGCTCCGCTCCGTGTGCGGGTGTAGAGAATTTTAAAGGTGTCGTTGGCACAATGGCCTACCACCTGTGCGTCCGGCTGATCGGCCTGATCGTTCGGCACAATGTTCAGCGTGAATCCTGACTCCGGCACGCCGTTGTTGATGATCTTCTGCTGAATATCGCTTTTCACGCGCTCGCAGGAATCGGGTGCCGCCAGGGCGGCCGTTGAAGCACTCATTAACAGCAGGGCGGTAATCCAGGGTAACCGTTTCATCTGTCGCTCCTTTTCTCTGTGTGTAGACATTAATTTTAGCAGGCTTCGTGTAAACAACTGTATTTGCTAATATGATTGGGAATAATCTCTCTGTACGGTAATCAATGTGAAGAAATATGCAGCGATAACGCTCCTGGCAGCCACTCTCGTGGGGTGTGACAACAACTCCGCACCGCTGTCGTTTACGCCGGAGATGGCGAGTTTCTCGAACGAATTTGATTTTGACCCCCTGCGCGGCCCGGTTAAAGACTTTACCCAGACGCTGTTCAACGAGAAGGGCGAAGTGTCTAAACGGGTGACGGGCACCGTGTCGACAGAAGGGTGTTTCGATACGCTGGAACTGCACGACCTGGAGGCCAACACCGGCGTGGCGCTGGTGCTGGATGCGAATTACTACATTGATGCCGAAACCCAGCAGCGCAAAGTGAAGCTGCAGGGGAAATGCCAGCTGGCCGAACTGCCGTCAGCCGGGGTGACGTGGGATACCGACGATAACGGTTTCGTGGTGGCGGCGCACGGCAAAGAGATGGAAGTGAAATACCGCTATGATGCCGATGGTTACCCGTTGGGCAAAACCACCGTCTCCGGGGATCAGCATCTGTCTGTCCAGTCGACACCGTCTAAAGACGTACGCAAAAGGATGGATTACTCGGCAGTGAGTTTGTTAAACGACAAGCCGCTGGGTAACGTGAAGCAGAGCTGCGACTACGATCGACACAACAATCCGGTGAGCTGCGATCTGATCATCACCGATGACAGCGTCAAGCCCGCCGTTGAGCGCAAGTACACCATCAAAAACACGATTGAATACTACTGAGCAATGTATTGATATTATTGCACAATGTAGGCCGGGTAAGCGCAGCGCCACCCGGCAAGGAAGACGGCGCAATTGTTGATGACAGGGGTTGTCATCAAACTCACTGCGCGGTTGGTTTCAGCAGGCTGGCGCCTGAGGGTTTATGCCCGGCCAGGTGCTGATGCTGGAAGATGCACATGCGGATGGTATTGCGGTATTCACCGTTGATAAAGAACTCGTGAATCAGCTCGCCTTCCACCATAAAGCCCAGCTTGCGGTAGATATGGATCGCTTTCTCGTTCTCTTTGTCCACAATCAGGTACAGTTTGTAGAGATTCAGAACGTTGAATCCGTAATCCATCGCCAGCTTCGCCGCACGTGAGGCCAGACCTTTCCCCTGGTGCTCAGGCGAAATGATGATCTGGAACTCTGCCCGACGGTGAACGTGGTTGATTTCAACCAGCTCCACCAGCCCGGCTTTTTCGCCGCCACACTCCACCACAAAACGACGTTCACTTTGATCGTGAATGTGTTTGTCGTACAGATCCGACAGCTCGACAAAGGCCTCGTAAGGCTCTTCGAACCAGTAGCGCATCACGCTGGCGTTGTTGTCGAGCTGATGGACAAAGCGCAGGTCTTCACGCTCCAGCGGACGGAGCTTAACGTCACACGAAGCCGACATTATGGGGCTACCGTACGGCCAGTGCGGCGGTCCAGGCAGCGCAGGGTGTTAGGCTCCCAGTAGGCATTGACGTTTGCACTTTGCTGACACTTATCGCGTGCGTCAAAAGCGACATCTTCTTTATCCCACTCTTTTTCAGCGCGTTTGTTGACCTTCTGACGAAGGCTACGGGTGTCATTCCATTGTTCTTTGTCCATGGCGGCGTTCTGGCGGCTTTGCGCGCTGTCACCAGACTCAATAATGAGTTTGCTGGTTTCCGCTGTCGCAGAGGCGGCAAAAGCGAACGATGACAGCGCCAGCAGGGCTGTCAGACAAAGGCGTTTGCTTAATGTTGTCATAGCGTTTCCTTTTAAATGGGTGCAGATAATCAAGTAACCCCTTACAGATTCTACACCAAAGCGAAAAGACGGCATACCCGCAGCGCAGGTATGGAAAAGTTATCGCCATCATCGGGTATGATGTTTAAATAAATCCTCACCTGAAGTGAAATATGCTCAAAACCACGCTGCTTTTTTTTGCCACCGCGCTCTGCGAAATCATCGGTTGCTTCCTGCCCTGGCTCTGGCTGAAGAAGGGAGGTAGCGCATTATTGCTAATCCCGGCGGGCGTCGCGCTGGCCCTGTTTGTCTGGCTCTTAACGCTGCATCCGGCGGCAAGTGGGCGCGTCTACGCGGCCTACGGCGGTGTATATGTCTGTAGCGCGCTACTGTGGTTACGCGTGGTGGACGGCGTCAGGCTTAGCGCATATGACTGGGCCGGCGCGCTAATTGCCCTGTGCGGGATGCTGATTATCGTGGCGGGATGGGGGCGGGCCTGAGCCCCTGGTTTTGTGATCGCCAGCTGATTTTATGATCATTATACTTGTATGGTAGTATTGCAATTGAGTAAATTTCCGACATCACAACGAACGATGTAAGGAAAGGAATTATGAAGATTGTCGCGGCTGACGTGTTTGTTACCTGCCCGGGGCGGAACTTTGTCACCCTTAAAATCACCACCGATGACGGGATTGTCGGCCTCGGTGACGCTACGCTGAACGGACGCGAGCTTTCCGTCGCTTCGTACCTGAAGGATCACCTCTGCCCGCAGTTAATTGGCCGCGACGCGCACCGTATCGAAGATATCTGGCAATTCTTCTATAAAGGCGCCTACTGGCGTCGCGGACCGGTGACCATGTCGGCCATCTCCGCCGTTGATATGGCGCTCTGGGACATCAAAGCCAAAGCGGCCAATATGCCGCTCTACCAGCTGCTGGGCGGCGCCTCCCGTGAAGGCGTGATGGTCTACTGCCACACGACCGGTCACACCATTGACGACGTGCTGGAAGATTACGCGCGTCATAAAGAGATGGGCTTCAAGGCGATCCGCGTGCAGTGCGGTGTGCCGGGTATGAAAACTACCTACGGCATGTCGAAAGGAAAAGGGCTGGCCTACGAGCCTGCCACCAAAGGCGACTGGCCGGAAGAGCAGCTCTGGTCGACCGAGAAATACCTCGATTTCACACCCAAACTGTTCGACGCGGTGCGCAGTAAATTTGGCTTCAATGAACACCTCCTGCACGATATGCACCACCGTCTGACGCCCATTGAGGCGGCGCGCTTCGGTAAGAGCATCGAAGACTTCCGCATGTTCTGGATGGAAGATCCCACGCCTGCCGAAAACCAGGCCTGCTTCCGTCTTATTCGCCAGCACACCGTCACGCCCATTGCGGTGGGCGAGGTGTTTAACAGCATCTGGGACTGCAAGCAGCTTATCGAAGAGCAGCTTATCGACTATATCCGCACCACAATCACGCATGCGGGCGGCATCACCGGCATGCGTCGCATCGCTGACTTTGCGTCGCTCTACCAGGTACGTACCGGTTCGCACGGCCCGTCGGATCTGTCGCCGGTGTGTCATGCCGCCGCGCTGCATTTTGACCTGTGGGTACCGAACTTTGGCGTGCAGGAATATATGGGCTATTCCGAACAAATGCTCGACGTCTTCCCGCACAGCTGGCGCTTTGATAACGGCTATATGCACCCGGGTGACAAGCCAGGGCTGGGCATTGAGTTTGACGAGAAGCTGGCGGCGAAATACCCGTACGATCCGGCGTACCTGCCGGTGGCACGTCTTGAAGACGGTACGCTGTGGAATTGGTAAACGAGGAGCGAACGATGAAAAGCATAGTCATTCAACAGCCGAACCAGCTGGTCATTGAAGCGCGTCCAAGCCCGCAGCCAGGTGCAGGCGAAGTGCGCGTCAAAATCACACTCGCCGGGATCTGCGGTTCGGACAGCCACATCTACCGCGGCCATAACCCGTTTGCGAAGTATCCGCGCGTGATTGGCCACGAGTTTTTTGGCGTGATCGATGCCGTTGGCGAGGGCGTGGATCCGTCCCGGTCAGGAGAACGCGTGTCGGTTGACCCGGTGATCAGCTGCGGACACTGCTACCCGTGCTCCGTCGGAAAACCAAACGTCTGCACCTCGCTGGTGGTGCTGGGCGTTCACCGCGACGGCGGTTTCAGCGAATATGCAACGGTACCCGCAAAAAATGCCTGGCGCATCCCGGATGCGATCCCGGATAAACACGCCGTCATGGTTGAGCCATTTACCATTGCCGCCAACGTGACGGGGCAGGCCAACCCTGGGGAACAGGACGTGGCGCTGATCTACGGCGCAGGCCCGATGGGGCTGGTCACCGTGCAGGCGCTGAAGGGCGTCTATAAGGTGAAACAGGTGATTGTGGTTGACCGCATAGACGAACGCCTGGCAATGGCCCAGCGCAGCGGCGCGGACTGGGTCTTTAATAACGGCGAGCAGTCGTTGCAGGCCGCGCTGGACGAAAAAGGCATCAAACCGACGTTAATCATTGATGCCGCCTGTCATCCGTCCATTTTACAGGAAGCGATAACCCTGGCCTCGCCGGCGGCGCGCATCGTGCTGATGGGCTTCTCCAGCGAACCGAACCAGATTGTTCAGCAGGGCATCACCGGCAAAGAGCTGGCGATTTTCTCCTCGCGCCTGAACGCCAATAAATTCCCGGTCGTCATCGACTGGCTGACAAAAGGACTGATCGACCCGGAAAAACTGATCACCCATACCTTTGACTATCACCATGTAACAGACGCCATTGAACTGTTTGAGAAAGACCAGAGGCAGTGCTGCAAGGTCCTGCTCACGTTCAACCCAGAATAATTCACGCGGTGAAGAGCCCGCGAAGACGGGCTCTATGTGGTACGCATCTTACCTTTCAGAGATAGCCATTATGACGCAAGCACAACCTCAAAGAACCACCTCCGATCTGGTGAAAGCCGCCGTTTCAGGCTGGCTGGGCACCGCGCTGGAGTTCATGGATTTCCAGCTCTACTCGCTGGGGGCCGCCCTGGTATTTCATGAAATCTTCTTCCCGGAACAGTCCGCTGCGATGGCACTGATCCTGGCGATGGGAACCTACGGCGCAGGCTATATCGCGCGTATCGTCGGCGCCTTTATTTTTGGTCGCATGGGCGACAGCATTGGCCGTAAAAAGGTACTGTTTATCACCATCACCATGATGGGGATCTGCACCACGCTGATTGGTGTGCTGCCCACCTACGCACAGATCGGGATTTTCGCGCCCGTACTGCTGGTGACGCTGCGCATCATTCAGGGACTCGGGGCAGGGGCAGAGATCTCCGGGGCCGGGACCATGCTGGCGGAGTACGCACCGAAAGGTAAACGTGGCATCATCTCGTCGCTGGTGGCGATGGGGACTAACTGCGGGACGCTGAGCGCGACCGCTATCTGGGCCGTTATGTTCTTTGCCCTCGACCGCGAACAGCTGCTCGCCTGGGGCTGGCGCGTGCCGTTCCTCGCCAGCGTCGTGGTGATGATCTTTGCCATCTGGCTGCGTATGAACCTCAAGGAAAGCCCGGTCTTTGAGAAAGTGAACGATGCTCAAACCGCGCAGCCGGACACATCGTTAGGTGCCATGGTGAAAAGTAAATCTTTCTGGCTGGCGACCGGTCTGCGTTTCGGTCAGGCGGGCAACTCGGGTCTGATTCAGACGTTTCTGGCCGGTTATCTGGTCCAGACTCTCCTGTTCGATAAAGCCATTCCCACCGACGCGCTGATGATAAGCTCCATTCTTGGGTTTATCTCTATCCCGCTGCTGGGCTGGCTGTCCGATAAAGTGGGACGCCGTCTGCCGTACATTATCCTTAATATTTCCGCCATTATTCTGGCGTACCCGATGCTGTCGATCATCGTCGATAAAAGCTATGCGCCGGGAACCATTATGCTCTCCATCATCGTTATCCATAATTTCGCGGTACTGGGGCTGTTTGCGCTGGAAAATATCACCATGGCGGAGATGTTTGGCTCGCGAAATCGCTTTACCCGGATGGCTATCTCCAAAGAGGCGGGCGGTCTGGTGGCGGTGGGGTTTGGTCCGGTGCTGGCGGGGATCTTCTGTAACATGACCGGTTCCTGGTGGCCGATTGTGGCCATGCTGGTGGCTTACTCAGTGATTGGTCTGGTCTCGGCCTGCCTGATGCCCGAAGTGCGGGATCGTGATTTGAGCGCAGCGGAAGATGCTGCGGAGGCCACGCCAAAAGAGCCTGTGGCCTACGGCACGGTATCGTCACGGCGGTAATGGTATACAGCCTGCGTGACTTGTCACACAACCTTGCCTTTGTGTCACACCACCTGAACAAAAGTTAATATAAATCAAAATCTCAAATGGCAGTATCAGTATGGTGGATGGCAGAGATTTTTTACCCCAACTGCCATTCTAGTTGGTGTAGTCAGCAGACGCTGCCGCTTTATAACAAGCGGCAGCGATCCACAGCTTTCTAATTAACGAGTCTTAATCATGGAAAACACGTTATTACAGGCCAAAGCGACGCTGCCTCAGTACAATCGCGACAGCCTTAAAGCACGCATTGTTCATTTAGGATTTGGCGCCTTTCACCGCGCGCATCAGGCGGTGTATGCCGACATCCTCGCGTCTGATTATGGCAGCGACTGGGGCTACTGTGAGGTCAACCTGATTGGCGGCGAGCAGCAAATTGCCGACCTGAAGGCGCAGGATAATCTCTATACCGTAGCGGAGATGTCCGCCGATGCGTGGACATCCCGCGTGGTGGGCGTGGTCAAAAAGGCCCTGCATGCGCAGGTTGACGGGCTGGAGACCGTACTGGCAGCGATGTGCGAACCGCAGGTGGCGATTGTTTCACTGACCATTACCGAGAAGGGCTACTGTCACTCTCCCGCAACCGGGCAACTGATGCTCGATCATCCATTCATCGCCGCCGACCTGCAAAACCCGCATCAGCCGACGTCCGCACCGGGTGTGGTGGTGGAAGCGCTGGCGCGTCGCAAAGCGGCGGGGTTACCGGCCTTTAGCGTGATGTCCTGCGACAACATGCCGGAAAACGGTCATGTGATGCGCAACGTAACCTGCTCCTATGCCCGGGCGGTAGACGGCGAGCTGGCGGACTGGATCGAGGCTAACGTCACGTTCCCGTCAACCATGGTGGATCGCATCGTACCTGCGGTCACGCCTGATACGCTGGATAAAATCGAACAGCTCACTGGCGTGCGTGATCCGGCGGGCGTGGCCTGTGAACCCTTCCGCCAGTGGGTGATCGAAGATAACTTTGTGGTGGGGCGTCCTGCGTGGGAAAAAGCCGGGGCCGAGCTGGTATCAGACGTCATTCCGTTTGAAGAGATGAAGCTGCGCATGCTTAACGGCAGCCACTCCTTCCTGGCTTACCTGGGGTATCTGGCCGGTTATCAGCATATCAACGACTGCATGGAAGATGAGAATTACCGCGTTGCGGCTCACGCGCTGATGCTCCACGAGCAGGCGCCGACCCTGAAGGTGAAAGGCGTCGATTTAGGACATTACGCCGATCTGCTGATTGCCCGCTACAGCAACCTGGCTCTGCGTCATCGCACCTGGCAAATCGCGATGGACGGCAGCCAGAAGCTCCCGCAACGCATGTTAGATTCCGTGCGCTGGCATCTGGTGCATCAGAAACCTTTCCCCCTGCTGGCGCTGGGCGTGGCGGGCTGGATGCGCTATGTCGGCGGAGTGGATGAACAGGGTAATGCCATCGAGGTGAGCGATCCGCAGCTGGCGGTGATTCAGGAGGCAGTGAAGGGAAGTGCTGAAGGGGAAAGCCGCGTGCGTGCGCTGCTCGGCATTGAGTCTATCTTTGGCAAAGAATTACCGCGTGAGACCGTCTTTGTTGATGCTGTGATGACCGCGTACCGGTCTTTGGTGCAAAAGGGCGCGAAAGCTACCGTGGCGCAGTACGCGTCTCAACGGTAATTCAGTACATGCCGCCGTGCGCGGCGGCATGTCAGCGCACAACTTAGTGCATACCCAGACGAATCAGCTCAATCGGCTCGAACTTACCTTCGCATCCTTCCACTTCCACCGTTTTGCTGCGGCGCACCTGCGCGGCATCCAGCCCGTCGCTGTGGATCGCTTTAATCACGCCAGTTTTGCCTGTGCCGCTAATCATCACGCGGCTGCCAGTGGTAATTGCATTGCGGTTACGGTCGTATGTCATCATGGTATTTTCTCCTCTCTAACTTATCCGTTACGGCGGTATTTCAGGTTTCACCGTTCACGGGGCATATAAATACGCCTGTCTGCAAGTGATGTTTTTGTTTTTGATCAAAGTCACACTTTTTTCTTAATGACATGAGGTGCTGACGGTTCGCGACAGCAATTTACAAAGCAGACCGTTATTTTCATTTATTGATAGTTTCAACATGGAAGCGTTTAGGGTTGGTTTATATTCCTGCTGCCATTCTGGGTACAGGAAATAACCCTTTCATCGGAATAAGGAGTCAGGCTTATGTATAAGAACATTTTGATGCCTGTAGATGTGTTTGAAATGGATTTGAGCGACAAAGCGGTTCGCCACGCGGCAAGCCTTGCAAAGGCAGAGGGGGCATCAATTACCCTGGTCAACATTCTGCCTGCAAGCAGTCGGTCTCTCCTGCGCGGGTTCAATGCCGATATCAAAAAGTTTGAAGAGTATATGACCGCGGAATCCGCGAAGAAAATGAACGAATTAAAAAGACTGTTTGATATTGCCCCAGAGAATATTCACAGCATGGTTCGTTTTGGCAACGTTCGCGATGAAATTATCAAGCTGAGCAAGGAGGGGAAATACGATGCGATTGTCATCGGGTCGAAAAACCCGAGCATCACCACCCATCTGCTGGGATCGAATGCGGAATCCATTCTGCGCTACGCCACGATTCCGGTGTTAGTCGTTCGCTAAACCCAACGCCGTGCCCAACAGGGTGCGGCGAATATTATTCCTCGCTAAACCACTCGCTGTTTTCCTGACGAATAAGCTGCACGGATTCGCTGATTTCCTGCAAATGCAGCGTCATCGCTTTCTCCACGCCGTCCGGGTCGCGTTTTTCCAGCGCGCTAAAAATATCGTGATGCTGTCTGAGCAGCATTTCCGGCGGGGAGACGTGATCGAGGCTCATATAACGCACGCGGTCGATGGTGGCCTTGATGTTCTCAATGGTATCCCAGGCCAACTGACAATCCGCTATTTGTGCCAGTTTCTGGTGGAATTCATCATCGAGCTGGAAGAAATCGTTGAGCTGCTTACGGTCGATCGCTATACGCTGCTGATGCAGGTTCTGCTCCAGCAGGTAACACTGGTTGTCATTGATAAGCGTTGCCGCCCGGCGGGCGACCGCGCATTCAATGGCCTGGCGAACGAAACAGCCGTTACGCACCTGAGAAAGTGAAATTTTGTTTACGTAGCTGCCGCGCTGCGGGCGGATCTGAATCAGGCCGTTTTCAGCAAGCTTAATGAACGCTTCACGCACCGGCTGACGGGAGACGTCAAAACGCACCGAGACCTCTTTTTCAGAAAGCGGCGTTCCCGGCGGAATCAGGCAATGGACAATATCACGTCGCAAAATGCGATAGATTTGCTGGTTTACGGGCTGGGTGGGATTGAGTTGCGATTCAGCGGCCATGAGTTGTCATTTCTCAGAGAGTTAGCCTGAACATACTACCATTCTTTTCGAACCCGAAACAGACCCGGCCCGCAGGCCGGGTGGGGCTTATTTAGCCACGATGGACGTTAAGTCCGGCAAAACTCTGGGTGACTGGCATCATTTCTACGGTATTGATGTTGACGTGCTTAGGCAGCGTCGCCACCCACCAGACCGCTTCAGTGACATCTTCCGGCGTCAGCGCGTTAGCATTTTCGTAGGTTTTATCCGCTTTCGCATCGTCACCCTTGAAGCGCACGTTGGAGAATTCGGTGCCGCCCACCAGACCCGGCTCGATATCGGTAACGCGAATGGCGGTGCCGTGCAGATCGGTGCGCAGGTTCAGGCTGAACTGACGGACAAACGCTTTGGTCGCACCATAGACGTTGCCGCCCGCGTAAGGCCAGCTCCCGGCGGTAGAACCAATATTGATAATGTGACCGCGATTACGCTCAACCATGCCCGGCAACACCGCGCGAGTCATATAGACCAGCCCTTTGTTGTTGGTGTCGATCATGTTTTCCCAGTCTTCAACGCTGGCTTTGTGCGCGGGCTCCATGCCCAGCGCCAGTCCGGCGTTGTTGACCAGCAGATCAATCGCGCGCCACTCGGCAGGCAGGTTAGCAATCATCTCTTCAATGGCTGCGCGGTTGCGCACGTCCAGCTGTGCGGTCAGGATGCTGTCACCTAATTCGTCTTTCAGCTCCTGCAGGCGCTCCTGACGACGGCCCGTTGCAATCACCTTGTGCCCGTTGGCGACGAAGCGACGCGTGATGCATTCACCAAAACCCGCCGTTGCCCCGGTAACTAAAATAATCATCTCACTGTTCCTCAACGCTTTTTGTGTTGTACTAACATAGCACGGCCGCAGAGGGTGCGTTAAGGCAACATTTGTATGACAGCATTGCAGGTGATGGCGGCCTGGCCTACTCTGGGAAGATATCCGTTCTGAGGAGTGAAAGATGACGGCCACGAATCCTTTTTTTGAAATCAGTCTGTTGCCTTACCAGGCACCCCATTTTGATCAGATTAACGACAGTCACTATCGTCCGGCGTTCGATGAAGCGCTGCGTCAGAAGCGGGCGGACATTGATGCGATTGTCTCGCAAACCGCCGCGCCAGACTTCAATAATACCGTGCTGGCGCTGGAGAAAAGCGGCGTTATGCTCTCGCGCGTCAGCAGCGTCTTTTTCGCCATGACCTCTGCGCATACCAATCCGTACCTGCAAGAGTTAGAGGAGCAGTTTTCCACTGAACTTGCCGCGCTGGCGAATGACATCTGGCTGAATGACACACTTTTCGCCCGCGTTGAGAGCGTCTGGCAAGATCGCGGTGCGCTGGATGCCGAGTCCCGTCGGCTGGTCGAGGAGACGTACCAGCGGTTTATTCTGGCCGGTGCGCGTCTGAATGAGACAGAAAAAGCCGAGCTGAAGGCGCTGAACACCGAGGCAGCCTCCCTGACCAGCCAGTTTAACCAGCGTCTGCTTTCCGCCGATAAAGCGGGTGGGCTGGTGGTGGATTATGCGCATCAGCTTGAGGGGCTCAGTGCAGAAGAGATCGCCGCCGCCGCGCAGGCGGCCGCGGAAAAAGGGCTTAACGACCGCTGGCTGATCTCGCTGCTGAATACGACTCAACAACCTGCGCTCTCTGCGCTGCGGAATCGGCAGACGCGTGAAAACCTGTTCAACGCAGGCTGGACGCGTACCCAGAAAGGGGATGAAAACGATACCCGCGCGCTGATCCTGCGTCTGACGGCGCTCCGTGCGCGTCAGGCTCGCCTGCTCGGCTTTGAGGATTACGCCAGCTGGAGTATTGCCGACCAGATGGCGAAAACCCCCGACGCCGCGCTGGCCTTTATGCGCGGCATTGTGCCTGCCGCCCGTGCCCGAGCGGAGCGCGAACAGGCCGATATTCAGAAAGTGATTGATGACGAGCAGGGCGGTTTCACCGTGCAGGCCTGGGACTGGACCTTTTATGCCGAGCGCGTGCGCCAGGCGAAATATGCGCTTGATGAGTCGCAGATCCGGCCCTACTTTGCGCTCAATACCGTGTTGCATGACGGCGTGTTCTGGGCGGCCAGCCAGCTGTTCGGTATCCGCTTCGTGGAACGCTTCGATATTCCGGTTTATCATCCGGACGTTCGCGTATGGGAAATTTTCGACCATACCGGCGAAGGGATGGCGCTGTTTTACGGCGACTTCTTTGCCCGCGATTCCAAGCAGGGCGGAGCCTGGATGGGCAATTTCGTCGAACAATCTTTTGAGTTTTCTGCCCGCCCGGTTATCTACAATGTCTGTAACTACCCAAAACCGGGTAACGGGGGCACCGCGTTACTCTCCTGGGACGACGTAATTACCCTGTTCCACGAGTTTGGGCATACCCTGCACGGTCTGTTTGCCCGCCAGCGCTTCGCCACGCTGTCCGGTACCAATACGCCGCGTGATTTCGTTGAATTTCCGTCGCAGATCAATGAACACTGGGCCAGCCATCCTCAGGTATTTACCCGCTACGCCCGTCACTACGAAACCGGTGAACCGATGCCGGATGCGCTGCGGGAAAGCATGCTCAACGCGACCCATTTCAACAAGGGTTATGACATGACGGAGCTGCTGGGTGCGGCATTGCTGGACATGAACTGGCACGCCATCAGTGAAGCCGTATCTGACGTTGAAGCCTTTGAAACGGCAGCGTTGAAAAAAGAGGGGCTGGACCTGCCCGCGGTACCCCCGCGTTATCGCAGCAGCTATTTTTCCCATATCTTCGGCGGTGGCTATGCGGCGGGGTATTACGCCTACCTGTGGACGCAAATGCTGGCAGACGATGGCTATCAGTGGTTTGTCGAGCAGGGCGGGTTGACGCGTGAAAACGGACAGAAATTCCGCGAGGCGATTTTGTCGCGCGGGAACAGCACTGATTTAGGTGAACTTTACCGGAGCTGGCGCGGGCACGATCCGAGGATTGAACCGATGCTGGAGAATCGTGGGTTAAGTGAACAGTGTCCATTTGGGCTGAAAAAAAGAACCGGGCGTGAAGCCCGGTTTTTTATACCCTTTAATCAGCGATATTTTAGCATGCTTTTGAAAGATAACCGGTGAAATTGAACGCGCCGATAAAAGGATTTTTTATTAACAGAGACAAAGCTCTACATTCGAGAACTGTTAATAATTTGATCTGGCTTGTAAGAAATAAAATCTTCTTTCAAATGTCTTTTTTAATTCTAAATTTTTGCCCTTTTATGCCGATAAATGAGGATAACAAAAAAATCGACGTTATAGCAGTTAAGAAGGCGAAAGATGACCCTACCTCTGACCACTCCTGGCTTTACGGATGCTGAGCATTCTAAGAGGCTGATAAATAAAACCTTTACCTATGTTGTAACGTTGCTGATCGCTATTTTTGCGGCGGCAATAATTTCTTTGTTGATAATAAAAAATAATGTTAATGAAATCAGCGATTCGCATGATGATTTCTTACTAAGAAAAGCGTTAGATACCCGACAGGAGAGCATCCGTAGCCATTTGAAAGACTATGCGGAGTGGGGGGATGCCTACAAACATCTTCATCAGAATGTTGACATGCACTGGGCATGGGATAAGCAGAATCTTGGCAAGTCTCTGTATGATAACTTTGGCTATGAGGGGGTGTTTGTTCTCTCTCCGGAAGGCGCCACGCGCTACAGCGTGATTTCCGGGAAACGGATACCTGAAGATCTGGAGCGTTGGTTGGGTCAATCCACAAAAGACCGTTTACTCAGTGAACTGAGCAGAAAAAAGGGATTGCCGGTGTCTATGCTAACGCTTATCGACGGCATACCGGCCATTGTTTCTGCTGAATGGATAACAACGGGTGATGATTCGAGTGTGCAACCGTTACCGGGCAGGCCTTCAGTCATGGTGTTTGTCGACAAATTAACGGCTAAAAAACTCCTTGCGATTGGGCATGATGCCGCCATCAAAAATGTTCGCATTTCACCCAATGAAGTTAATAATCAGACGTCATTGACCATAAGCACGCCAAATGGTGATGTGCATATTTTATGGGACAGTGAAAATCCTGGCCAAGCGCTGATCGTTTATTTCCTGCCATTACTCATTCTTTCCGTACTGCTGACAATATCGATGACGGTGATCCTTATGCGTCATATTATGCACAAGGCGAGAATTCATGACGAAAATGCCTTTCTCCTTGAGCAGGCACGATTGAATCTTATCACCAGTGAAAAACGATTCAGGGATGTCAGTGAAACAACCAGCGACTGGTTCTGGGAAACTGACTTATCGTTAAAGATTACATGGCTATCAGGTCGTTTCTCAACGGTAACGGGATATGAACATAGTCAATGGATAGGCCGCAGGCTGGATGAGCTCTTTCCGTCGACAAGTCACTTACTTCATGATCGTGTCCGCCACCGGGAATTAACTGGACGCTTCGAATTTAAGAATTGCCCTTATATTAACTATCAGCAATCCACGTCCTACTGCACGCTTCTGGCTAAATTTTCTTCTCAGCCTGATGGTTCGGTGGTTTTACGGGGCGCGGCAACAGATGTCTCTCTGGAAGTGGAAGCAACTAAACGTGTGGAATTTCTGTCACGGCATGATGAATTAACGGGGCTTCCAAACCGGTATCATATTAAGGAGTTTCTGGCGGGCCGGTTAGCGAATGAAGGCGTCAATAATTATCCCTTTGCAATGATTTGCCTGGATCTGGACAAGTTCAAACCCGTCAATGACATTTTTGGGCATTCCACCGGCGACGCTCTGCTTGGCGAAGTCGCCTTACGTCTTAAAAGCTGTATTCGGAGCGGTGATTTTGTTGCACGACAGGGCGGGGATGAATTTATGCTGCTCCTCGGTAACACCAGCCAGACGGACCAGATTGAAGAGGTGTGCCAGCGCATCGTGTCAGAACTCAACCGTCCTTTCACCATTGATGGCAATGATGTGACAATAGGGGTAAGCATGGGGATTGCACTGGCCCCACAAGACGGCAACAGCGCAAACGATCTTCTGCGCTATGCTGACATTGCGCTTTACCAGGCAAAACAATCCGGGAGAAACCGATGGGTCTATTATCGCCAGGATATGTCGGAAAAGCTGACCGAACGCAGAAAACTCGAACTGGAGCTGAAGACCGCCATTCGCGAAGACCAACTCTATCTGGTTTATCAACCGCGTTATAACCTCCGATATTCGAAAACAGATGCCGTCGAAGCGCTGGTCCGGTGGCAACACCCTGATCGAGGAACCATGATGCCCGATCAGTTTATCCCGTTGGCTGAAGAAACAGGGCTGATTATTAGCCTCAGCAACTGGGTCATTCGTAAAGCGTGTACGGAGGCCAAAGATCAATTGCCAGGGTTATCGGTATCAGTCAACATTTCGGCTATTGAATTCCAGGCGAGCGATCTGGCTGAAAGAGTAAAAGAAATTCTTCACGAAACGGGACTTGAACCCACCAGGCTGGAAATAGAAGTGACTGAAAATGTCACGCTTTCCGATCCAGAAAAAACGTTGCACACCATGAAAGCCCTCAAAAAAATGGGCGTACGGATTCTGATCGATGATTTCGGTACCGGATATGCCTCTCTGAGCTATCTTCGAAAGTTTCAGTTTGATGGGCTAAAGCTCGATAAAAGCTTTATTTTTACCTTAGCGGATTCGCCACAGAACCAATCGGTAGTCGAGAAGATAATCGATTTGGGTAAAGCCTATTCCATGGAAGTGACCGCTGAAGGAGTGGAGACCAGCGAACAGCTGGCTTTTCTTAAAAAAAATAAGTGTGATGAAGTTCAGGGGTATTTACTTGGAAAACCCGTCGCCATTGCCGATCTCAATTTAAACGGCAACCTGGTGAATACATAAACGCGTTTTTGCATCTTCCGCGCCCCCTGAAACAGGGAAGCGTCAGCGAAAAAAAAACCGGGCTTTTCGCCCGGTTTTTTATCTTACGACCAGCACAGGGCATTTTGCGTGGCGCACCACTGCCGCCGCATTTGAACCTAACAGATACGTTGATATGTCCGGTTTATGGGAGGCGATGATGATCAGGTCGGCGCCGATGGTGTCCGCGAGTTTAAGGATCTGATCTTTTGGCGATCCCGTAACGGCGTGCGTCTGCACTTTTTCTGGCGGAATTTTAAATTGCTTAACGATTTCATCCAGTTTTTCTAAAGCCGTATGCTGGAACTCTTTTATCTTCGGCATCTCCACGGAGTAGGCCAGGCCTAAAGAAGAATAATAAGGTAGCGAAGGAATGACCGTAAGAAAATGGACTTTAGCTGTGTTAAGTGCGGTATGAGCCTGAACGAAAGGAATCACCATATGCGTCAGGCTATCTTCGGAAATATCAATTGGAACCAAAATTGAATTGTACATGTGTCCCTCCTGAGTGTTTTTTACACAATTCAGGTTAGACCGTTAATTCCAGGAAAACAGAGAGCAGGTTGTCATAACGGAGACAAATTTCGGTTCTGTGATAGCTATACAGGCGAACGTTCCCGGCATGGGGTCAATGACGCGTTCAGCCTGTCGTGACGATGAACATCCTGGCCTGCTGGGCTAGCTGGCGTTCAGCCTTAATCGGCGCATACTTTTCTGAATGATAGAAAGCAAGCGCCTGATCTAAAGTCGGGAATTCAAAAATGCCAGCATAGGGTAACGGGGCTTCATCGCCTTCGAGTACTTCTGCAACCGAACCAAAATGCACAATTTTCCCTCCCGCTTCCTCTAACGCTAATGTGAAGCGGGGGGCAAGGCTGGCCTGTCGCGCAGGGTCAATAATACGTAAGTTGATGTGGACGAATGCGGGCATCACTTTTCCTCAAATCTGATTAATAGTGTATATACAGTATTTGAGATTGTATTGATTGTCGAGATGAAAAGATGAACAACATCGATGTGGCGCTGCTGAAGACCATTCCGGAAGTCTGTCCTGTGTTTCAGGCGCGAGCCACTGCCCGGGCTATTACACGCTATTACAACGCCTGCTTAAGACCGTTTGGTCTGACCGCAGAGCAGTTCAGTCTTTTGGTTGGGATCGGAGGTGCACCCAATGAAACCGTTACAGAACTGGCCGCAAGGGCGGGGGTAGATGCCACCACGCTGAGTCGAAATATAGGTAGTATGGTGTCCCGCGGCATTATCGACGCGGTGGGAGGCCGGGGGCGTGCCGGTAAACGACTCACCCTCACAGCAGAGGGCTGGAGCCTGCTCGAACAGGTCATTCCGGTATGGAAGGCAGCTATGGAAGAACTGTCCCATCGAATGGGGAGCGAACAACTTAGCATGACGACGAATATGATGAGAAGCCTGGGCAAAGCCACCGCTTCGTTATGACGCGAACTGCACGACAATCCGTACCTGTAACGCGACGTATCAAACCGCGCAATGCCGGGTATACTACGTTTTAATTTTTTCAGGCGACCCTTTGTAAAGGCAGGCAGTATGTCTCTTCGTTCGCTGCGGGCGTTATGCCTGACCAGTTTTTTCATTGCGGATGTCCGCGATGGCCTCGGCCCTTTTCTCGGTATTTTTCTCACCGAACGTCACTGGACGCCTGATGATATTGGTATTCTGATGACGGCGGGTGGGCTGGCGGGTTTACTGGCCACGCTCCCGGCGGGATTCATCACCGACACCTCCCGAAACAAACGCGCTGTACTCGCGCTGCTTTGCCTGTTGATCACCCTGAGCACGCTTCTGCTCTGGTTTAGCCAGCAGAGCGGCGTTGTCGCCGTTTCACAAATTATCACCGGCATCTGTGCGGCGTTTGTGGGGCCATTGATCACCGGAATTACCTTAGGGCTGACCGGCCAGAGTGGGTTCAGCGCGCAGATGGGCAAAAATGAGGCGTTTAATCATGCGGGCAATTTTATGACCGCACTGATGGCTGGCGGCATTGCCTGGTACTGGGGCGTCGGCGGAATTTTCCTGCTGATGACCTGTACGACGTTGCTAACGTTGTGTGCGCTGCTTGCCATTCGCAATAAGGATATCGACAACAATGCCGCGCGCGGGTTGTCCTCTCCAGCGAACCTGCCTGTTCCGGGCTTTGCGGTGCTGATTAAAAACCGGGCGCTGTTTGTTACCGGATTGACGCTGCTCCTGTTTCATCTGGCGAACGCTGCGCTGTTACCGATGCTCAGCATGAGCCTCAATCAACCCCGGCTTGTATGCAGCGGGCACTGTCATTATTTCTCAGGCCGTGATGATCCCCGTCGCCATTTGGGTCGCACGGAGAATAGAACACTACGGCTACTGGCGATTAATTATGCTGGCGCTGCTGGTGATGCCGGTGCGTGCGGCGCTGGCGGCGTCCACAGACGCGCCGTTGATGATGATCCCGGTGCAAATTCTCGACGGGCTGGCCGCTGGCATCCTCGGCGTCGTGGTACCGTCGTTTATTGTTGTGCTGTTGCGAGGGAGCGGGCACGTCAATGCCGGGCAGAGCGTGGTGATGTTGATGCAGGGCGTTGGGGCATCGATGAGCCCGGCGTTAACCGGCACGATAGCCGGGCATTACTCCTTTGCGACGGCATTCAGCGTGCTGAGCGCGATTGCGCTGGTGGCCGTCCTGCTCTGGTGGCGCGTTGCTCACCGAACCTGGGAAACAGACAGTACGCCGGGTGGGGCATAGCCGCCACCCGGCGTCATACTTATGCCAGCTCGTTAGGGCAGGTTTCGCCTTTTTCCAGCTGCTGCAGGTTACCCAGCGTGGTTTCTGAAATGCTGATCAGCGCTTCAGCCGTCAGAAACGCCTGGTGACCGGTAAACAGGACGTTATGACAGGCAGACAGGCGGCGGAACACGTCGTCCTGAATCACATCGTTGGACTTGTCTTCAAAGAACAGATCGCGTTCGTTCTCATACACGTCCATCCCGAGTGCGCCAATTTTCTGGGTTTTCAGCGCTTCGATAGCGGCCTGAGAGTCAACAAGGCCACCACGGCTGGTGTTGATGATCATCACGCCGTCCTTCATCTGGTCAAACGCCGCCTGGTTCAGCAGGTGATAGTTTTCCGGCGTCAGCGGGCAGTGCAGGGAGATCACATCAGACTGCGAGAACAGGGTCGGCAGGTCAACATATTCCACGCCCATCTCCAGCGCCGCGGCGCTTGGATACGGATCAAACGCCAGCAGACGCATGCCAAAGCCTTTGAGGATCCGCAGGGCAGCGACGCCAATTTTCCCGGTCCCGATCACCCCTGCGGTTTTACCGTACATGGTAAAGCCGGTCAGCCCCTCCAGCGAGAAGTTGGCATCACGGGTGCGCTGATAAGCGCGGTGAATACGACGGTTGAGCGACATCATCATGCCAATCGCATGTTCCGCGACGGCTTCCGGGGAGTAGGCCGGAACGCGCACCACCTTCAGCCCCAGCTCTTTCGCCGCATCGAGATCCACGTTGTTAAAGCCTGCACAGCGCAGGGCGATATACTTCACTCCCTGTTTTTTCAACTCTTCCAGCACCGGACGACTGCCGTCATCGTTAACAAAAATGCAGACGCCTTCACAGCCGTGCGCCGTTTTGGCGGTTTTTTCGGAAAGCAGAAAGTCGAAAAATTCAAGCTCAAACCCGTAAGCTTCGTTAACATGTTGCAGATACTTTTTGTCGTACTGCTTTGTGCTATATACCGCGAGTTTCATAAGACTTTCTCCAGTGATTTTGCATTCACGTTAGCATGATTAAAATTATCTTACAATTTCTAAAATATTATTGAATTCAATAAGTTCTATGAATTATTCTAGAGCATCTTGTTACCCTAACTCCATGATATTCTTAATGCCAGAAACATCAGGAATCGGGTGGATTTTCAGGCAGAGATGGAGAGTAATGTATGCCGTTACAACTGGAGTTGTCTTTATCCCCGCCAATGTTGCCTGCCTTGTACTATTTCATTATATCTATTGCGTTTTTATTGTTGCTGTACAGAGGTAAACTCAAAGTTGAAAGAGCTAGAAAATATCCTCTTTTCATTGCTTACACCTTGTTTGTGTTAGCCAGTGCTGCCATACAACTCAACGTGTTCGCCAATGGCCAGGACTTTGTGAGCGGTTTTCTGCATATCATCTTTGACCCATGGCGGTATGACTCCGTGTATTGGGGGTCATTAATATTTGCCATGCTTTACCTCTTGGCGATACCTCGTAACAGGTACTAGCTTCGCAACTTAACGCTACAGCTTCTATCCTTAAACTTGCCTTTGGCTTCAATTGACCCGCTAAACATGCGACAATGTTCAGCATTGCTGGCTTAATTCTTTCGCTAAATCAGGATATTAACTGCCCATGAAGGGTAAATACAAAGCCGCACTTGCGCTTTTACTGCTGTTCATTTTATTGCCGCTGACGCTGCTGATGACGCTCGCTCAGTGGGTACCGACGCTTGCCGGAATCTGGCTTCCCGTCGGGACGCGTATCGCTTTCGAAGAGAGTCCTAAACTGACTCGTCATGCGCTGGTGATCCCCGATCTCCGCTATCTGGTAGAAGAGTGCGAAATTGCTCGCATTGAGAACGTGACGCTGTCACATCCGAGCCGCTGGCAGCTGGATATCGGCGCGCTGGATCTTAACGCCGTCTGCCTCAGCAAAATTCCCCAATCCGCGCCGTCGACCGTTGCCCCCAAAACGCTGGCGCAGTGGCAGGCGGTGTTACCGAATACCTGGCTGACCATTCACCGTCTCACCCTCTCGCCCTGGCAGCAGTGGCAGGGTGAGCTGAAGGCCTCGCTGACCCCGTCCAGCCAGGAGATAGCCTATAAAGGCGAGCGGGTGAGCATTCAAGGAACGCTTCGCGGCCAGACGCTTTCGGTCAGCCAGTTCGATGTTCAGCTACCCGATCAGCCGCAGCCCATCAAACTGGTGGGGGAGTTCACTCTGCCGCTGGTGCCGGATGGCGTGCCGGTAAAAGGCCACGCGGTGGCGACCTTTAACGTGCCACAACTGACGTCTCTCGTCGATGCCGATCTGGACTGGGAAGACAACCGTGGACAACTGGTGGTGATGGCACGAGACAACCCTGATCCACTGCTCGATCTGCCGTGGCAAGTTACGGCGGAACAGCTGAACATCAGCGACGGGCGCTGGAACTGGGATCTGTCCGGTATGCCGCTGAGCGGACGCGTTTCGCTTCGCGCCGATAACTGGCAGCAGGGGCTTGAGAAAGCCACCCTGACCGGGCGTTTGAACGTGCTTACCCATGGTGATGCGGGGAAAGGCAACGCGGTACTCAATATTGGGCCCGGCAGGCTCAGTATGGAAAACAGCGACATGCCGCTGCATCTCAGCGGTGAGGCGAAGCAAAACGACCTCATTCTTTATGCCAAATTGCCGGCAACACTGACCGGCAGCGTATATGAACCGCAACTCGCCTTTGAACCGGGCGCACTGCTTCGCTCGCGCGGGCGCATCATTGACTCGCTTGATATCGATGAAATCCGCTGGCCGCTGGCAGGTGTGAAGCTGACGCAGAAGGGGGTGGACGGGCGTTTACAGGCTATCCTGCGTGCCCATGAAAACGAGATGGGCGATTTTGAACTGCATCTGGACGGGCAGGCGAACGACTTTTTACCCGACAGCGGTCTCTGGCAGTGGCGCTACTGGGGAAAAGGGAGTTTTACGCCGATGCATGCCCGCTGGGATGTCGCCGGGAAAGGCGAGTGGCGTGACAAACTCATTGAGCTCACGGCGCTCTCCACCGGTTTTGACAAGCTCCAGTATGGAACCATGGAGGTCGGCACGCCGCGTCTGGTGCTGGATCAACCCGTGCGCTGGTTCCGTGACGCCGAAAAGCCGACGTTCAGCGGCGCGCTGGCGCTCAATGCCGGGCAAACCCGTTTCTCCGGTGGCAGCACGCTGCCACCGTCGGTGCTGACCTTTAGCGTCGACGGCACCGATCCGACGGTGTTCCAGTTTAAGGGCGACCTCCATGCAGAGAAAATCGGCCCGGTACAGGTGAATGGTCGCTGGGATGGTGAACGTCTTCGCGGGCAGGCCTGGTGGCCGAAACAGTCGCTCACCGTGTTCCAGCCTCTGATCCCTCCGGACTGGAAAATGACGCTGCGTGACGGGGAACTCTATGCGCAGGTGGCTTTCTCGGCGGCGGCCGATCAGGGCTTTGAGGCGGGGGGGCACGGCGTGCTGAAAGCCGGTAGCGCCTGGATGCCGGATAACCAGATCAACGGTGTCGATTTTGTGCTGCCGTTCCGCTTCAGCAAGGGGACCTGGTCCCTGGGCACGCGCGGCCCGGTTACGTTGCGTATTGGCGAAGTGGAAAACCTGGTGACCGCGCGCAATATTCCCGCCGATCTACAGGGGGATTATCCCTGGACGGAGGACAATCCGCTGCTGCTTACCAACGTGAAAGTGGAAACCCTCGGCGGGAAGATTACGATGCAGCAGTTGCGGATGCCGCAGCACGATCCGGCGCTGCTCCGCGTGGACAATATCTCGTCAAGTGAACTGATCGGCGCCGTCAATCCGAAACAGTTTGCCATGTCAGGCCCGGTAAGCGGGGCGCTGCCATTCTGGCTGGACAATGAAAAATGGATCATTAAAGATGGCTGGCTGACCAACCCTGGCCCAATGACGCTGCGTATCGACAAAGATACGGCGGATGCCATCGTGAAAGATAATATGGTTGCGGGTGCCGCGATCAACTGGCTCCGCTATATGGAAATTTCTCGTTCGTGGACAAGAATCAATTTAGATAACCTGGGTGAATTAACCATGCAGGCGACCATCAAGGGAACCAGCCGTGTGGATGGCAAAAGCAGCTCCGTCAACCTGAACTATACCCATGACGAGAATGTCTTTACCCTCTGGCGCAGCCTGCGTTTTGGAGACAACCTGCAAACCTGGTTTGAGCAACACGCGGCGATACCCGGTCTCCGCAGTTCGACTGGCAAGGAAAGTGAGGAACAACAATGAAAAAGATGGCTGGTGTACTCACCGTTGCCGTTGCTGCGCTAATGACCGGCTGTACGCCGCGTATTGAAGTCGCTGCGCCGAAAGAGCCGATTACCATCAATATGAATGTCAAAATCGAACACGAGATCCACATTAAGGTCGATAAAGACGTTGAAACCCTGCTGAAATCGCGCAGCGATCTGTTCTGAGGATGCCATGAAACGTTTAGCTCTGATTCTACTGGCTCTGGGGATGAATGCGCAGGCGGCTGTGCTGACCTTAAATGATGCCCGGGCGCAGGGGCGCGTGGGGGAAACACTCAGCGGGTATATTGCCCCGATCCAACAGGATGCAGAAACGCTGGCGCTGGTAAACCGTATTAACGCGGCACGCACCGAGAGCTATCAGAAGCTGGCCGACAGCAATAATTTACCGGTCGATGAAGTGGCGAAAATGGCGGGGCAAAAACTGGTTGCCCGCGCGCAGCCGGGCGAATACGTGAAGGGAATTAACGGCAAATGGCTGAAAAAATAGCTAGCGGTGGCGCTTGCGGTATTCGCCGGGCGAGACGCCAAAACGCTGCTTAAAGGCCGTTGAAAAATGGCTATGGTCGGTGAACCCCCAGCTGTAGCCAATTCCCGCCAGCTTTTCATCATCCCCGGCAGAGCGCAGCACCTGCGCACAGAGATCCAGCCGACGGTTTTTAATGTACTGCGCGACCACCAGCCCCTTCTCGGCAAACATGCGGTAGAGGCTGCGCACGGACATCCCGCTCTCGGCGGCAATCCACTCCGGACGCAGAGAGTCAGACTGAATATGATCGTCAATCAGCGCCACGACATGCTGGAACTGGCGTTCCTTGCGCGGCTGAATCACGTCGCGTTGCTGAAACGCGGGGCGCAGCAGGCAGACCATGGCTTCGAGCGCGGCTTCGCTCTCCCGGTCACTCAGGTCGGCGTTGTTCATGCTTTCCATCAGCAGGCGATGGCTCAGCTGTACCGTTGGCAGCGAGCGAGAGAGGGCGAGCGCGCAGCTAATCTCATGGAAACGACACTGTTGCTCAATAATCTGGCGGGGTACCAGCAGCGAAATCTGGCGGGATTTTTCCTGCCAGTTGATTGAGCAGGGCCGGGAGGCGTCAAGCAGCGTGATATCGCCTGTTCGGAGCACAGCGCGACGGTCATCCTGTTCAATTTCCGCACTGCCCTCAAGCTGGAAGACGGTATAGAACCAGGCATCATTACTCTGTTTGATCTCCTGACGGGAGCGGAACAGATTTACGCCGCCGGCGGTGACGGTGCTGAGCTTCAGGCTGCGCGCATAGCTGGTCTCCAGTTCGCCGACGAATTTTCCCCCGGTGGGCTGTGCATTAAAACGCCCGCACACCTGGTTAATCTGCGCCAGCCACTGCTGATACTGTTCCTGCTCGCTTGCACACGCCATCGTTTCTCTCACTGCACCGTCAATGTTTTCGCATTGTTGCATTTATGTTGCGTTTTGTCAGAGCTCTGGGCTGACTATAGGAAAGAACACTCATCGGGAACAGCGATATAAGGTGGAATTATCACGATTTGCGGCACCTGTCACAGGTGGCAAAGCGAATGTCACAGAGACAAAAGCGAGAATGCGAAACCCCTCTTAGACTGGATGAACACCCTGCGAATAATAACGAAGGAGTATCCTATGTCCGAATCCCAGGTGGCTATTCAGCCTGCCGTGCAGCAGTTTTTAGACCGACATCATGGCCTGTGGATTGAAGGGCGTCAGGCCGCGTCGGACAGCGAAAAGCGGCTCAACGTCTATAACCCGGCCACGGGCGAGGTGATTGCCTCGACGGCCGATGCCAGCGTCGATGACGTTGACCGTGCCGTCATGTCCGGCTGGCGTGCTTTTGTTGCCCGCAGCTGGGCCGGAAAATTACCGGCGGAGCGCGAGCGGATCCTGCTCCGTTTCGCCGATCTGGTTGAACAGCACAGCGAGGAGCTGGCCCAGCTTGAAACGCTGGAGCAGGGGAAATCGATTAACATTTCCCGTCTCTTTGAAGTGGGTTGTACACTGAACTGGATGCGCTATACCGCCGGGCTGACCACCAAAATCGCAGGCAAAACCCTCGACCTTTCTATTCCCCTGCCACAGGGGGCGCGTTATCAGGCATGGACACGTAAAGAGCCGGTTGGCGTGGTGGCCGGGATTGTGCCCTGGAACTTCCCGCTGATGATTGGGATGTGGAAAGTGATGCCTGCGCTGGCGGCGGGGTGCTCGATTGTCATCAAGCCATCAGAAACCACGCCGCTGACCATGCTGCGCGTGGCGGAACTGGCCAGCGAAGCGGGCATTCCGGACGGGGTATTCAACGTGGTGACCGGGAGCGGCGCGGTGTGCGGCGCAGCGCTGACCTCGCATCCGCATATTGCAAAGGTGAGCTTTACCGGCTCAACGGCGACGGGCAAGCAAATTGCCCGCGCGGCGGCAGATACCCTGACAGGCGTGACCCTGGAACTGGGGGGCAAAAACCCGGCTATCGTACTCAAAGATGCGGACCCGGCGTGGGTGATCGAAGGCCTGATGACCGGGAGCTTCCTGAACCAGGGGCAGGTGTGTGCGGCGAGTTCCCGTATCTACATTGAAGCGCCGCTGTTTGACACGCTGGTCAGCGGCTTCGAACAGGCGGTGAAATCCCTGAGCGTCGGGCCGGGTATGTCCCCGGAAGCATTTATCAACCCGCTGGTGTCGCGTGCGCATTGTGACAAGGTGCAGACTTTCCTCGATGAAGCGCAATCTCGCCACGCAGAGCTGATTGTCGGTAACCGTGGCCCGGAAGGGAAAGGCTATTACGTTTCGCCGACGCTGGTGGTCAACCCGGATGCCGCGCTGCGCTTAACCCGCGAAGAGGTGTTTGGCCCGGTGGTCAATCTGGTGCGCGTTGCCGATGGTGAAGAGGCGCTTCAGCTGGCAAACGACACCGAATATGGCCTGACCGCCAGCGTCTGGACGCAGAATATCAGCAAGGCGCTGGAGTACACCGACAGGCTGCAGGCGGGCACCGTCTGGGTAAACAGCCATACGCTGATCGACGCCACCCTGCCGTTCGGCGGCATGAAGCAAGTCCGGCACAGGTCGCGACTTTGGCCCGGACTGGCTGGACGGATGGTGTGAGACGAAGTCGGTTTGCGTGCGGTATTAAGAAACAAGCCGGGTGGCGGCTACGCCTTACCCGGCCTACTTTCTCTGGTTTTGTAGGCCGGGTAAGCGCAGCGCCACCCGGCATTATTCAAAGCGACCACCGATCCCGCCCGGCCTCTTTCGCCCGATAAAGCGCCGCATCGGCGCGGGCGATTATTTCGGTGCCGGCTAACCCCTCCGTCATGCCGGCAATCCCCATGCTCACGGTCACATGGTCGCTGACAGTCGAGGCGCCATGCGGTATGGCCTCCGTGCGCAGCCCGTCCTGAATACGCATGGCAACCTTTTCTGCGATGTTTAGCGGGCAATTGAAAAGGATCACCACAAACTCCTCGCCGCCGTAACGTGATACGACGTCGTCCGGCGTTCGTACCGACTGCTTCAGCACCCGCGCCACGCGCGTCAGGCAGTCATCACCCGCCTGGTGGCCGTAGGTGTCGTTGTAGCGTTTGAAATAGTCGATATCCAGCATAATCAGCGAGAAAGGTTTCTTCTGCTCGACCGCGTTTTCCAGCACCACCTCCATTCTCCGGCGGTTGGCGGTTTTGGTTAGCGGATCCTGATGCGCCAGCGCATCCAGCCGTGAGATCAGCAGTTGATTTTGCTGATTACGACGCCAGGCTTCATCAAACCAGCTCAACAGGATAAAACGCCCGCAGATCAGAATCAGGGTAAACACGCTCCAGATGATGACAAAGTGAAGGTTGAGGCCATCGTTAAGTATCCAGCTTGCGACCGGCAGGGTGATCCAGAGCGGAAGCACAAAGGCGAGTAATCCCTCAGGGGAAAAGTAGAGGGCCGTTAACCCTGCGAGTAACAAAATCACGCACAGCGGCCAGACGTGGGGCAGCAGCAAATAGGTAATAAACAAAAAACAGGATACCGACCAGATGGCGCTACAGATAAAGAGCACCACGCTGATACCCGCAATACGCCGCCAGGCCATCAGGATCAACGCGGCAGAGAGGATAATAATGCCGAGCATCGAGGCATCGACCAGGGTCGTCAGTTGCGGTATATGAGGATAAAGCGGATCGCTGGCCTTAAGCAGGACGTGTCGCAGCAGGATCATCACGGCGAAGCTGACGTTGACGAACGCCAGCCAGGGCAGGTTCATCGCCAGCCCATGCATGACCATCGCGTGGCGCGTCGGCCAGGTAGCGCGTTCCAGTGTCGGTTTTTTTCTTTTTTCCATAAAGCCCTTTCCCGTCCGGGGGATAAATCATGCAGGTGAGATATCTGTAACTATAAGCAAGCATGGACGATCCTCAAACGGCAGGGCAAAAAAAACCGGGCGATTGCCCGGCGGTGGGTTATTTTTCGTCTTTTTTCTTTCCGAGCGTTGGCGTCTCGTCGAAGAAGTTCCACGGTTTAAGCAGGGCATGCACCCATTCCGTTGGCATGATCGGCCACTCTTCCGCGCGGGCGACGTGGGTCGTGCCGGTGGTCATCCAGACTACGTCATCCTGATCGTTAAGTGACTCGTTATCTTTGCTGTACTGCCCCAGTCCCGTGTCGTGGATGGAGCGGTTAGGGAATTTACCTTCCGGATAGCGTTCATCCGGGTGGTAACGGGTCACCCACAGCTGTTTATCCATAAAGCTCAGGCGATGGTAGATCCACTCATCCGGGGCAAATTTCGCGCCGGTTGCCACCGGATGGGTGCCGCCCGCGTAGGGAATAATCTGATACGAGACCGGGTTGCCCATGCGGTTCTCTTTACGGGTGTTGCTCAGCAGGCGAATAGTGCCCGGGTCAAATTTCTGTGCCGCCTGCTGTTCGGTATCAATGTCGTACTGATTGACCTGCATGGTACTGGTGCGCGGGCCACCGGCGGTATTAGGTTTCACTTCCGGATCCATCGCCACCAGCTTGTTGTTAATACCATCGACATCCATATCAAGACGGAAGTTATAGATGTGCTGGTGCGTGGTGCCCACAATGTTGTGGTCAATCAACGTGCCGTATCGGGTATCGTCTTTGGCGGTGGCGTCATGCATGGTTTTGGCCTGAACGCCTTTCACGGCTTCGATACCCGTCGCGCCAGCATCAATGCCGAGGGTGCCGTTCTCATGGAATACCCAGTCGAAGATGTAATCGTAGTTACCGACGGTACTCACCCAGCGCACCACCAGTTCACGACGCTCGGCGCTGACGTTTGGCTGACCCATCTCCTGATGCTTGTATTCCGGCCCCGCATAGCGTTCGAAAATGGCGATTGCTCGCGGGATCTCCATCGGCGCGCCGGTATAGTCCGGGATGGTTTCATTGAGCATCACGGCGTTGGACGGCACGTCTTTACCCCGCACCAGCGGCGAGGTCAGGGTGCCCATGCCGTAGTCGCCGGAGTCGAGATAGGCTTTAAAGTACCAGCCCACGTCCGGATCGCCGTAAGGGACAATCATGCCGCCGAGCGACCCCTGATACATCACCTGACGTTTCTTGCCGTTGTCGTTATACGTGACGGTTGAGATCATCGGGCCCACGCGCGAGTCCAGGCTCAGATGGAAATCCCAGTTCTGCCAGTGCACTCTGTCGCCGGTTATGGTGTAGTTCTTGCCTTCCGGTTCAATAATGTCGAGCGGTTTTTTGGGTGTCTCTATGCGGTCGCGGCCATCATAGGGACGTGGGGTCAGAGGAACCGGGATAACGGCGCCTTCTTCAATCTTCTGGATCTTCTTTTGCTCAAGGTCGACCACCGCCACCAGGTTTTCAATCGGATGTGCCCAGTAGTTGCCGTCGCCGACATCCAGATAGCTCACCACTTTCAGCAAACGGTCTTCCTGCTTAAGGCCATCTTTACCGTCGAAATAGCCGACGGTCAGCGGCGTGGTAATCACTTTTTTCGGGTCGGTTATGCCGTGCTTTTTAAGCACCTCAGCAAATTCAGTACTGTCGTTAATGATCTGCTGAACCGCGGTGAAATCATCCAACAGCACCATGCCGTGCGCGTCTTTGACCGGTTCCCAGCGCAGAATTTTTTTATCCTTCAGATCCACCAGGCTCTCGATGACATGCTTTTCGTCGAGCATGACGATCTTCGCCTGGCGAGGGGCATCGACTGCCGTACCGTTGAGCACATAGTCCCACACTTTGGCTTTCTCTGGCTCCGCAAGGGCGATCTGGGTAAAGCGGGTATTCGGTTTAAAATCCGCAGAGGCTTTAACAATCTCTACGGCTTGCTTAATTTTGTCTGCCCTGGGCGCATTTAACGGGTGAGGACTTTTTTCAACCTGGAAGGTCTGATCGAGACCGGACTGGAAAACATCGTTGATGAACGTCTCTGAGATAAAGGCCTTGTTGCCTTTCATCACCACCGGCACCTCAAGCGTGAGGGTTTTACCGTTGACGATAGCGGTTTTTGCGCCCGGTTTGACCTTCACAAAGGCGCCGTCTTTCGCAATGGTGAACATCTGTGCGTAATCGTCCCACTGCACGTCTGCGCCGAAGTCCTGCAGCGTTTTGTCCATCGGGACCATATGCGCCTCGCTGCCGTGGGCGAAAACAGGGGATTGCCAGGCGCAACACAGCGCAACGGCCATGGCCAGTGCCGTTCTACGGGCAGAAAAAGAAGAATTGCTTCCCATCGTAGACCTCATCTTGTTGTGTTTATTGTGTTGTGTCAGCCTTATCCTGACAGACGCCTGAGAAAAGCGTTTGCCTGCATCTGCCAGGTTATTTGTTGCACTTGCCAGGTTAAAAAAAGAGCGGGACGGTGTCACACCCGGCAGGTCGTCGTAGGCCGGGTAAGCATCGCGCCACCCGGCAGGGAAGGCGGTGAAGGTAAGGTGTTAGAATTCACCCCGCTGGCGCGCCACCAGCGTCAGGATGGAGTAGAGCGCAACGGCCTGCTGGTGCTGGTTGAAAATCTCAACCGCCCACTCCACCACGCCCGTCGGTTTTTCTTCCGCGGTGCGCTGCTTCTTCAGCGTTTTGCGTTTGCAGGTGAGGCGCACCTGAATGGTGTCGCCCGGTTTGACCGGCTCGATAAAGCGCAGGTTTTCCATACCGTAATTGGCAATCACCGGTCCGACCCCCGCATCGACGAACAGTCCCGCTGCGGCGGAGATCAGGAAGTAACCGTGAACCACCCGTTCGCCAAAGATCGACTCTGCCGCACCAATCTTGTCCATATGGGCGTAGAAGTGATCCCCGCTCAGACAGGCAAAGTTCACAATATCCGCTTCCGTCAGGGTGCGACGCGGCGTCAGCAGGCTGTCGCCCGGCTGCAGCTCCTCAAAGTATTTTCGGAACGGATGCACGCGATCTTCCTGCACGGTTGCGCCGCGCACCCACTGCTTGCCAATGGCCGCCAGCATGGTCGGACTGCCCTGAATCGCCGTGCGCTGCAGGTAGTGCTTCACCGCGCGCAGGCCGCCCAGTTCCTCACCACCGCCCGCGCGACCGGGCCCGCCGTGCACCAGCTGCGGCAGCGGGGAGCCGTGGCCGGGGGACTCTTTGACCCTGTTG